>Ga0209936_1000097_pt1 | contig 54662 bp, 58 predicted proteins | sample SalPonR1_A_D1_MG_FD_185694 | JGI IMG/M metagenome (GOLD analysis project Ga0209936, IMG submission 185694) | Salt pond soil microbial communities from South San Francisco under conditions of wetland restoration - Salt Pond MetaG R1_A_D1_MG... ...
AGTACATAATTTCAAGGCTAAGGGCTATACCGCATGTTGAGATAATACGAATAGGAACAAGAACTCCGGTAGTGCTTCCACAAAGGATTACTCCGCAGTTGGTCAGGATGCTGAAAAAATATCATCCAATTTGGCTTAACACGCATTTCAATCATCCTAAAGAGATAACGGCCGAATCAAAAAAAGCTTGCGAAAGGCTTGTAAATGCCGGAATCCCTGTGGGAAATCAGACCGTGCTTTTAAGGGGAATAAACGATTGTCCCCATGTAATGAAGGAACTTATGCACGGAATGCTTAAAATAAGGGTGCGACCCTATTACATTTATCAATGCGACCTTTCCCAGGGGATCGAACACTTCAGGACCCCGGTATCAAAAGGAATAGAAATAATCGAGAGTCTGAGGGGCCACACATCTGGAATGGCTGTGCCTACCTTTGTTGTGGATGCTCCGGGCGGGGGCGGAAAGATTCCGGTCATGCCTAATTATGTTGTATCCATGTCGCACAACAAGGTTGTATTGCGAAATTATGAAGGTGTAATAACAACTTATTCAGAACCTGATCATTATGAGTCAAACTGCCAATGTGAATACTGCAATGGTGACAAGAGTGATGAAATGGAAGGCGTTGCAGGTCTCTTGCAGGGCAATCGCGTATCGCTCGAGCTAAAGGAACTTAAAAGAGACAAAAGGCATAAAAACAATGAGTGAATATGATTTGTATCCCGAAAGCTTTAATGCTTTCGGGATATTTCAAGTCAAGTGGTGTATAATGGATTAGTGGCAAAACAGAAAATCACAAGAAAGGGAGCGTTTAAATGAAAAATAATCCTAGAGTTTCATTCGAAATGCAAAATGGCAGTAAAATAGTAATGGAATTGAAACCTGAAAAGGCTGAAAATACCGTGAACAACTTCATCTCATTGGTGAAGAAAGGGTTTTACGACGGTTTGACTTTTCACAGGGTAATACCCGGTTTTATGATACAGGGAGGTTGCCCTAAAGGCAACGGAACAGGTGGACCCGGATATGGAATCAAGGGGGAATTTTCATCCAATGGTTTTGTCAACGATATTGTCCACAAAAGGGGCGTGCTTTCAATGGCCAGAGCCATGAATCCCGATTCTGCAGGTTCCCAGTTTTTCATAATGCATGCTGATTCACCGCACCTTGACGGACAATATGCAGCTTTTGGCCAAGTTGTAGAAGGCATTGACGAAGTTGACCGAATAGCTGGAGTCAAGAAAAACGTGAGAGACAAGCCTAAAAAGGATGTTGTAATAAAAAGTGCCACAGTCGAAACATTCGGAGTCGACTATCCAGAGCCTGAAACAGTGTAAGTAGAAAGTAGAAAGTGGAAAGTGGAAACAAAAGATAAAGACAAAACCGATGGGTGATAAGCCTTTGGTTTTGTCTTTTATTTCTTGAGTTTTTATTCAACTTTCTTTAACAATAAAATTTTTTTATATAATTTCTCTGCTAATATCCCTATAAAGAGCCAAAATATAATCACGCTAATATAGTAAAAAAACATTGGAATATCTGATGGATGAATAGGACTATATCTACTTTCAGTAAACCATAATAATGGTGATGATAAAAACAATATAATATTCCAATCATCATTTCCGCTCATATTAAGAATTACAATAGCAACAGCAATCAGCAAGGGAAATACCATTCTTTTCATAATGTATTTCCTTTGTTGATAATAATAAATAGTAAAAAATACCTCTCGTTAAAACTTGTTGATTAGTTAAATAACAACACTAAAGTCTAACAAATCCTATTTTTAAGTTTTTATGTTTTGTACTTGTTTCTGATTTTCGGTTTCTTATTTTTGAATTGGTTTGGGGTTTTTAGAAACTTATGCAGTTTAATGCACTACTCAAATTGAGAATCCATTCTATGCTGTTTCAGGTTGAGGTTTCATATTGCGTGCATCGACCGAGGCTTGATATCGCGTGCCCTGTGGGTATCACAGCTTTGGATAAGGCTAAATCGTCAAGAAATCCGCTTTGGCCTTGGCCCGATACGGAGTGAGTTTGCGGATTTTAGGTTTTGCTGTAATACAAAGCGCTATGAATATTCGCCGCAGGTCGCAGTTAGCAATTTGATCTTTGACCTGGAATCCTCAATAACTATCTTTAATCTTTTTCTTTCTTTCCACGTTCTACTTCCTACTTTCTACGTTTAAAGCTTGTTGAAAATTGCTTTCCTCTTTTCAAAGGTGCATACATACTTGAAGCCAAGGTCAAGCAGCATTTCTTTTACATAATCAAACTCGAAAGCAATAGTGGAAGGTACATGCGAGTCCGAACCCATGGTAATAACCTCTCCGCCAAGTTCTTTATATAGTTTTAATATAGGAATGGATGGCATCATGTGGTCTCTTCCCTTTTTCATAGCAGAGGTATTTACTTCAATGCCTTTTCCTTTTTCAACAAGCTCCTTGAAAATCATTTCATAATACTCAAAGAAATCTTCGGGCTTGAGAGCCTTGACGGTACTTTGGTATTTACCGGGTATGTCTATGTGGCCTATTACAGAAAAAGATTCAAAAGTCCTGACGCTTTGGTAAAGCTCTTGCAGGTATATTCCGTAAGCCTCTTCCGGCGTTTTGCCAAAGAAAAAATCGCCGTTGTAAAGGTCGGATTTGCCGGCAGTATGCATGGAAGCTATCACGAAATCGAAATTCCATCTTTCGACCATGTCTTGGCAACGTCCGGTTACATGAGGCTGCACTCCTATTTCAATGCCGTCGAGTATCTTTATTCTATCTCCGAATTGTTGCCGGAGAGCTTTTATAACAGGCAATCTGTCGCCCGGATCGAAATTGAAACTTATTGTCGGATCGGTATAGTCGTAATCCACATGGTCGGTGAAACAGATTTCCGAAATACCCCGATTTACCGCTTCCTTGACAAAATCCGCCATCGGGATTTCGCAGTCCTCTGAAAAATTGCTGTGAACATGATAATCGTACATTTTATACCCCCTTCTAAAGACATATATTATATTTTAACAGACTGGGTATGAATAGCAAGGAAAGGGGCGTAAAAGTCAGAATAATAAGACTTTTACGCCGGTAGGCTTTTCTTGTTGACTTGAAGAGACATAAGTAATAAAATGTCATTATAGCAATTTACCGCTTTAGCACGATACAGCAATAAACAAATGGAAACGGAGGTTTAATATGGTTCTCTACAAGGAATTGTTCCCGGAGGGAGTAGACGACATACACAGTGATGAATATGAACTCAAGGAAGACCTGGTTGCGGATATAAGAACGATGTTCAAGTCATACGGATATCGGCAAGTGGGAACTCCGACTTTTGAATTCTACGATCTTTATTCGGGTATAGACGGTACAATCGATGTAACAAAGATGTTCAAGATAATCGATTCGGACGGTAAAATTCTTGTATTGAGACCGGATGCCACGATACCAGTTGCAAGAATGGCTGCAATGAATTACCGCCACTCGGATGGATATTTGAAGTTGTCCTATATAACCAACATATTCAGGCACAATGAAAGTGAAAGAGGCAATAGGAGAGAATTCACGCAGGCCGGAATCGAATACATGGGAAGCTCAAAAACATGGTGTGACGCAGAAGTTATTGCAATAGGAATAAAAATGCTTTTGGGATTCGGGCTTAAGGATTTTCACATAGACATGGGCCATGCTGGGTTTTTGGGCCAATTGCTTGAGGGGTCGGGTCTTGACGGACACAAAACGGAAATGCTGAGCAAGTTCATAGAAGACAAGAATTACAGCGAGCTCTCGCTCTATCTGGACAGATTGCAAATAGATGAAAACGTAAAAAATGCGATAATAAAGCTGCCAAGATTGTATGGAAAGCCGTCAGATGTGCTTTCGCGTGCCGAAGATGTAATATTGAATGAAGAAATGAGGAATTCGCTTGAAAACCTCAAAGCCGTTTACGAGGTGCTCAAGGCGCAGGGAATGGAGAAATACATCTTTTTTGACCTGGGATTCACCAATCAGTTCAATTATTATACAGGAGTGATATACAAGGGTTATGTAAGCAATTATGGAAGGGTGCTTTTGGCTGGAGGCAGATACGACAAGCTGATGGAGCAATTCGGAGAAGGCAAGCCCGCCTGCGGATTCGGTTTCAATGTCGATCAGTTGATAGAAGCAATGAACATCTATGACATAAACCAGGCATATGACTGCCATACTGATTTCTACATGGTGTGTTCCGACGCAAATATGGTTTCGGCGCAAGCTTTGGCTGAAAGCATGAGAAGGAACGAAATGATTGTGGAAATGGATATCTTTCAAAACGACCTGCAGTTTCAGATATTCAATGCGGGCTTCAGGAATGCCGAGCACATGGTCGAATTCATAGGCGACAAAATAACCGTGAGAAGGACTGCCGACAAGGCTGTTAAGACATACAACGTTAAAAACTATGCAAAGCTCATTAACGAGCCTGCGGAAATGAAGAAATTCTGATGGGGGTTTTGGAATGGACAAGATAAAGATAGCTTTGGCAAAGGGCCGTCTGGCCAGGGAGGCAATAGCGATAATGAAAGAGGCGGGAATAGAGTTTCCCGACTATGAGGAAAAAAGCAGGAAGCTTATTTTTCAAGACAAGACTGGAAGGCTGAGGATGATATTCGTAAAGCCGTGGGATGTCCCTGTATATGTTGAAAAAGGGGCGGCTGACATTGGTGTGGTGGGAAAGGATGTTCTCATGGAAAACAAGGTCAATGTCTATGAAGTTGCCGATTTGGGAATAGGAATCTGCAAGCTTTGTGTAGCGGGTTACGAAAATCAGGAATTCAACAAAAAAAAGAAACTCAAGATAGGCACCAAGTTTTCAAATTCCGCAAAGGAATACTATAACAAAAAAGGCATTCCAACCGAAGTCATAAAGCTCAATGGGTCCGTCGAGCTTGCACCTATAATGGGACTTTCGGATGTCATTGTCGACATAGTCGAGAGCGGCAAAACTCTCAAGGAAAACGGATTGGTCATACTGGAGGAAATATTCGACATAAGCGCAAGATTGATTGTCAACAAGGTCAGTTTGAAAACCAAAAGCGGTGAAATAGACAGCATAATAGAAAAGATTGAAAATGTTCTAAAGGAGAGGCGATTCGAATGAAAATAATCCAGGCGTGTGGGGATTCGGTTCAAGAGACCGTGCGCGGCCTTCTCAGGAGAGGGAAGGACGATTTTAGGGACATAGATCAAAAAGTGGGGCAGATAATAGGTCGAGTGAGAAGAAAAGGCGATTCTGCGCTATATTCATATACTGAAATATTCGACAAGGTCAAGCTGGCCGGCCTGAAGGTTGAAAAGAAAGAAATAGAGCAAGCGGTAAATGGAACGGATCCCGAATTTCTAGAAATTTTAAAGGAAGCAGCTCAAAACATAAGAAATTACCATGAGAATCAAAAAGAGGAAACGTGGATGTTCGAAAACGGGGACAAAACGGTTCTCGGCCAAATAATAATGCCTTTGTCCAGAGTGGGAATATACATTCCGGGAGGAAAAGCCGCTTATCCTTCCACTGTTCTCATGAATGCAATACCGGCAAAAGTTGCGGGAGTACCCAGTATTGCAATGGTTACGCCGCCGGACCGCCAAGGCGGAGTGAACCCCGACATACTTGCCGCAGCCCATGTTGCGGGCATTGAAGAAATCTACAAGGTCGGAGGAGCCCAGGCTATTGCCGCGCTCGCATACGGCACAGAGACAATCAATCCTGTGGACAAGATCACCGGGCCGGGCAACATTTACGTGGCAAGAGCAAAACAGGCGGTCTTTGGAACGGTTGCAATAGACATGATGGCGGGTCCAAGCGAGATTTTCATAATAGCCGACGAAAAGCAGAATGCCGAATTCATTGCGGCGGATCTGCTCTCGCAGGCAGAACACGACGAGCTTGCAGGAGTCATTTTGGCGACTCCGTCCGGAAAACTTGCTGAAAAAGTCGCCGAAGCCGTAGCGAGGCAGGCGGGGCTTTTGCAAAAACGCCAAATAGCGGAGACCTCAGTCAGGGACAATGGATTCATATTCGTGACAGAAAACATTGGCCAGGCTTTCGAAATTGCAAACGAGGTTGCTCCTGAGCATTTGGAAATAATGCTCGAGAATCCTGACGCCTATGTGGCGCTGGTCAGAAATGCCGGGGCAATATTTCTGGGGTCTTATTCGCCCGAACCGGTAGGCGACTATTTTGCCGGTCCAAACCATACATTGCCTACATCTGGAACGGCGCGCTTTTCTTCTGCCTTGGGCGTGTATGATTTCATGAAAAGGACAAGCTATATAAAATATTCGAAGGAATCATTGGAAAAAAACAAGAGCAAGATAATGAAATTTGCACAAAGGGAGGGGCTTACAGCCCATGCCAATTCTATAAAAGTGAGGTTTGATTGCGATGATTGAGAAAATGGTAAAAGAAACAATAAAGGGAATGAAGGCATACCAGGTCGACAACAGCAGATACGACATCAAGATAGATGCAAATGAATCAAACAGCAACATATTCGACGAAATAATGCCTGAAATATGGAAAAATGTAATGAAAGAGGATATAAACCGGTATCCGGACAGCGAAGCGTCCGAATTAAGGGCTGCAATTTCGGGCTTCATTGGAGTTTCGGCCGAAAAGATACTTTGCGGCAACGGTTCCGATGAATTGATAAAAATCATAATAGACGCCTTTGTAAATCCGGGGGAAGCGGTCCTTTCGCACAGTCCTACCTTTGGAATGTATGGAATTTCGACCCGTGTGTCGGGCGGGTCCTATCTGGAAATTGAAACGGACGAGGCTTTTGACATAGATGTCGATGAATTGATAGCAAAAGCGAACGAGTCTGGCGCGAAACTGATTTTTTTATGCAATCCAAACAATCCGACCGGCAACATACTCGAAAAAAAACAAATCAGACGCATACTGAGAGAAACAAAATCCATACTTGTGCTTGACGAAGCGTATATCGAGTTTGCAGGGGAGTCCATGGTAGACGAGGTGGATGACTGGGAGAATCTCATAATAATGAGGACTTTGTCCAAAGCCTTTGGATTGGCGGGACTGAGATTGGGCTATATAATAACAGGCGGACCCATAATGGAAGTTGTCAAGGCAATCAAACCTCCTTACAACTTGAACCGTATATCGCAAAGGCTTGGAAGGGAAGTCCTTGCGCATTCTTCATTCATAAACAGAAACATAGAAGCCATAAAAGCCGAAAGGGAGAGAATGCTTGAAGAGCTTTTGAAAATAAAAGAATTGAAAGTTTTCCCGACCAAAAGCAATTTCATATTGCTTAAAACGGACCAAGCGGAAAATCTGGACAGGGCTTTCAAGAAAGAGTCGATACTGGTCCGCAAATATTCGGGAGGGCGCCTTGAGGACTGCCTTCGAATAAGCATCGGTTCACGCAGCGAGAACGAGACTGTAATGGCAGTCATAAGGAGGACGTTTGCATGAGGAAAAGCGAAATTGCAAGAGAAACAAAGGAAACGAAGATTTATCTATCACTTGATGTCGATGAATGCGAAGAAGTGAGGATTGATACTGGAATAGGGTTTTTCGACCACATGCTCAACCTTTTCGCAAGGCACGGCAGATTTGGAATGGACCTTTCGGTTGAAGGCGACTATGAAGTGGACAACCATCATGTGATAGAGGATACGGGAATAGTGCTCGGCAAGGCCTTCAAGGAAGCGTTGAGGGACAAAAGCGGAATAAAAAGATACTCGTCCATGTTCACGCCCATGGACGAGTCCTTAAGCAGGGTTTGCGTAGACATAAGCGGAAGGGGCATGCTGGTGTTCGATGCTAGCTTCACTTGCGAGAGGATAGGGGCGATGGAAACGGAAATGATAGAGGAGTTTTTCAGGGCGTTTGCTCTTTCAAGCGGAATAACCCTCCACGCCGCCGTCATTTACGGAAAGAACAACCATCACATGGCCGAGGCCATATTCAAGGGATTTGCAAGGGCTTTAAAAGAAGCCGTTTCGATTGACAGGTCGGTGGACGGAATACCTTCGACAAAAGGCATCCTATAGGAGGCAATAAAATGATTGCTATAGTGGATTATGGAGTGGGAAATCTTAAAAACGTTCAAACAGCCTTCAACAACATAGGGCTTGAATCGGAAATAACATCGGATGAAGCGGTGATAGATGGAAGCGACGCCATACTCTTGCCGGGTGTCGGGGCTTTCAGGGACGCGATTGAAAATCTTGACCGGTCCGGGCTTGTTCCCTGCATTCGCCGCAATGTGGCGGATGGAAAGATATTGATGGGCATTTGCCTTGGGATGCAGCTTTTATTCGACAAGAGCTTCGAGGATGGAGAATGGGATGGACTGGGATTTCTAAAAGGGGATGTCGTCCGCTTTGAAATTGACCTCAAGGTTCCCCATATGGGTTGGAACAATCTGATTGAAAAAAGGCAAGACCCCATTGGCAAAAATGTCGAGACGGGAGAATTCGTATACTTCGTCCATTCATACTATGCACTTCCAAAGAATCCGGACGATGTTGTGTTTTCAAGCGAATACGGAGTCGAATTTCCTGCCCTTGTCAGAAGGGGCAACGTCATAGGCGCCCAGTTCCATCCTGAAAAGAGCGGGGATACAGGCTACAAAATACTGAAAAATCTTAAGGAGATGATAGAGGCATGATGATATTTCCGGCAATAGACATCAAGGAAGGGAAGTGCGTCAGGCTTCTCAGAGGCGAATTTGATCAAAAGACCGTGTATTTCGACGATCCTGCCCAAGCCGCGCTGGAGTGGGAGAGCAAAGGCGCGAAATATATTCATATAGTGGACCTTGATGGAGCGCTTCACGGCAAAGGCAAAAACAGGGAAGCGGTTAAAAGGATTCTCGAATCGGTTAATGTGCCCTTGCAACTGGGCGGAGGAATAAGGACGGTCGAAATAGCGACAGGATGGATAGATATGGGCGTTTCGAGGGTTATTTTGGGAACTGCGGCAGTAAAAAATCCGGAGATTGTTTCCGAGCTTGTTGAAAAAGTCGGAGCCGACAAAGTCCTTGTATCCATTGATGCGAAAAAAGGAATGGTTTGCACCGAAGGCTGGATGGAAACAAGCGAGCTTGAAGCGGCCGCATTTGCCGAGGACTTGGAGGCAAAAGGAGTCAAAACCATAGTTTACACGGACATAGCCAAAGACGGGACCATGGTAGGCCCCAATTTCGATGAACTTTCAAAATTGCAGAAAGTAACCCGGATGGATATAATAGCCTCCGGAGGCATAGGTGACGTTGGACATGTCAAGAAACTTGCCCGAATGGGGCTTTACGGCGCCATAACGGGCAAAGCATTGTATGAAGGCACGCTTCAACTGGAAGAAGCCCTGGAGGTGTCGACATGTTGACAAAGAGAATAATACCTTGCCTGGATGTCAGAAACGGGCGGGTTGTAAAAGGCAGAAAATTCAAGGACGTTCAGGACGTTGAAGATCCAGTTTCTCTTGCAAAATTCTACAGGAACGGCTTGGCGGACGAGCTTGTCTTTTACGACATAACGGCCTCCAACGAAAAACGGGATATATTCTTGAATGTGGTTGAAAGAACCGCAGAGCAGATAAACATACCGTTTACAATCGGCGGAGGAATACGCACGGTCGAAGATTTCAACAAGGTCCTCAAGGCCGGAGCCGACAAAGTGTCAGTCAATTCGGCGGCTGTCCTTCGCCCCGGCCTCATAAGGGAAGCCGCCCTCAAATTCGGCAATCAATGCGTAGTCCTTTCGATGGACGTAAAATGGCTGTCGGAAGGCAAATGGACAATTTACATCAACGGCGGAAGGGTGGACACCGGAATGGACGCGGTGGAATGGGCCAAAAGGGGAGTGGAGCTCGGAGCAGGGGAAATATGCCTTAATGCCATAGACTCGGACGGAGTCAAGGAGGGCTACAGCATAGAGCTGACAAGGCTTGTGTCAGAAGCTGTAAACGTTCCGGTCATTGCATCGGGAGGCGCCGGAAAAAGGGAACATTTCCTCGAAGTGTTTGAAAAAGGCAAGGCCGATGCCGCATTGGCTGCTTCCGTATTTCATTACAAGGAAATAAAAATAGATGAATTGAAAGAATATCTGGAAAACAATGGAGTTCCAATGAGGAGGCGGTTGAAATGAATATAGGGGTGGAATTGAAATTCGATGAAAAGGGGCTAATTCCGGCCGTCGTGCAGGACAATGCCACGGGGCAGGTCTTGATGGTTGCCTACATGAACGGGCAGTCGATAGAAAAAACGCTTGAAACCGGAACAACCTGGTTTTACAGCAGAAGCAGAAAAAGGCTTTGGAACAAAGGGGAAACATCGGGAAATGTTCAAAAAGTAGTTTCCATAGATTATGACTGCGATGCAGACACCCTTTTGGTAAAGGTGGATCCGGCCGGTCCTGCTTGCCATACAGGAAACACCTCATGCTTTTACCGGAGGATTTACGAATCGGAATCCATTGAAAGCAAAGACGACATACTCGTAATGCTAGCAAGAGTAATCAAAGAAAGAAAGACAGGCGGAGATGAGAATTCCTATACAAGATACCTGTTCGACAAGGGAATAGACAAGATACTCAAAAAAGTGGGCGAAGAGTCTGCCGAGGTTATCATAGCGGCCAAGAACGAAGGCACTGAGGAACTTGTATATGAAGCGGCGGATCTGATATATCATCTGATGGTTCTGCTGGAGGAGAAAAACACGAATATCGACGCGGTTAAAAAAGAACTTTCGGGAAGATTCAAATGATTGAAAAAACATTGGTTTTGATAAAACCTGACGCTTTTGCAAAAGGATTCGTCGGAAACATAATTTCCATTTACGAAAACAGCGGCCTTTCTTTTGAAAAGGCTAAAATCGTCGTACCCTCCAAAGAACTGCTTGAAATGCACTACAAAGCCCACAAAGGCAAGCCTTTTTTCAATTCGCTGCTTGATTTCATGTCGAGCGGAAAAATAATGGCGCTTGTAGTTTCAGGGGATTCTGCCGTGCAAAGGGTCAGAAACATAAACGGTGCAACAAATCCAGATGATGCCGAGAAAGGAACCATAAGAAAAATCTATGGGATAAATATTGAAAAAAACGCAGTCCATGGATCGGAAGACCTCACTGCGGCAAAAGAGGAAATAGGCTTGTGGTTCGAGTAGAATATTGCAATCCGACGGATTGTCGGGTAAAATGGAATCCGTGACTAACGATTTATCGGTTTTTGAAAGGAGATACAATTTGAAAAAAACAAGACAAATGACTTATGCGGCGCTTTTTTTGGCGGTTTCTGTAATTTTGCCGTCCATTTTCCATATGAGCGGAATAGACGGCAGGATATTCTTGCCAATGCATCTTCCGATTCTCTTGTCTGGATTTTTTCTGTCTCCGCCAATGGCTTTCCTTATAGGATTTCTTGCACCTTTTTTGAATTCATTTGCAACCGGGATGCCAGTTCTTTTTCCGATAGCTGTAATAATGTCGGTTGAACTGGGGATATATGGGCTTGTAACATCCATCATTTCAGGCAATAAAAGGCGGATGCCCATAGCTCCATTGATTGTAGCGATGGTTGCGGGAAGACTGGCAGCAGGCCTAGTGGTGTATGTTTTGGCGCTTCTTTTCGGAGTGCAAATAAATCCTGTAATTTATTTGCAGGCGGCTGTTTTGACAGGAATACCCGGTATTGCAATTCAACTGCTAATTATTCCTTTGCTTTTGAAATACCTTAAATACAATATCGACCTATAAAAAATACTTTAAAATATTAATCAGTGCTTATATGACCGGTTTTAATATTTATTCAAATATTAAGGCAAGGTTATTTTTTTTTGAATGCATTGTCAATCAAAAGAGTGAAAATATAAATAGTTATGCATTAACTATTTATAAAAACAATTAATTATTAATGAAACAATAAATTGTTTACCTTTGCAATTGCCGAAAAATATATTTGTAACAATGTATACAAAAACCAAAATACGTATAAATATTCATAAATCTGCATAACGGAAGGGGAACATAGTTATAATAATAACAAGCCGAAGAGCTTATTTCTGCTTGCGAGTTGCATCCAGACAGTTTTAAACGGGGAGTGCCTAAGCTTATTGCCATTATTATATGTTGAAAATATTGTATTATTATGCTAAGTTAAAATAGTAAATGCTTTAGATTCATACGTTTTACATAATTGGAACAAAAACCATATGGAAAAAAATCGCTTAACCGATTTTTATGAATCCAAATTTTCAAAAAATTTAAAAAAAGAAGGAATAAGGCTCTTTGACAGAGAATATAGTAAGTTAATGGGTTCCAATCTATATTTTATGATAATTTGTCAAGACTATTCTATTTGTGTTGTCTTGATTGAATTATAAATTTATTTTCATCCAATATTTTAAAGGAGGGATTATTTAGTGGAAACTAAGCAAAGAGAAAATTGGGGGTCCAGAATTGGATTTCTAATGGCGGCGGCAGGTTCGGCAGTCGGCCTTGGAAATATTTGGAGATTCCCGTACATGACCGGTGAAAACGGTGGTGGCGCATTTATCATTATTTATCTATTTTTCGTGTTGGTTGTTGGTCTCAGCGTAATGGTTGCAGAATTTGCAGTCGGTAGAAGAACTCAGCAATCGGCAGTAGGAGCCTACAAAAGCATAAGCAACAAGTGGACATTCGCAGGTGTGCTCGGAGTTTTGAGTGGATTCTTCATCATGGGATTCTACCCTGTAGTCGGAGGATGGGCAATTGCCTACATCTTTAAGTCCTTTTCTGGACTTTTGGCTGCTCCTGAAGCCATAGGTGATGTGTTCGGAGGATTCATAACAAGCCCGACACAACCTATTATCTGGTTCCTTATTTTCTTGGCAATGAACACACTAATTGTTGCAAAAGGAATCGCAGGCGGAATCGAAAAAGCCGGCAAAATTCTAATGCCTACTCTTTTCGTTCTTCTCATACTTATCGCAATGAGAAGCATGACCCTTCCTGGCGCAGGCGCAGGACTGGAGTTCTTATTCAAACCTGACTTCTCGAAAGTGACGGGAGCAACCTTCCTTGCCGCTTTGGGACAGGCTTTCTTCTCGCTCAGCTTAGGTATGGGCTGTATGATAACTTATGGTTCTTATCTTAACAAGAGCGAGAATCTTCACAGCAACGCACTTATGGTTACACTCATGGATACAGGTGTTGCTCTTCTTGCAGGCCTTGCAATATTCCCCGCTCTCTTCGCATTTGGAATGGAGCCTGCGGCAGGACCTGGACTCGTGTTCGTAGTTGTGCCTCAAATATTTGCGGCAATGGGTGGACTTGGAACTGTTTTCTCTGCAATATTCTTCATTGCACTTACTGTTGCAGCGCTTACATCTTCCGTATCACTTATGGAAGTTGTTGTAGCATACATGATTGACTCAAGGGGAATGGAAAGAAAACCTGCAGTTTATTTGACATCCGCAATAATGGTTGTTACTGGCCTTCTTTCTTCACTTTCACTCGGAGTTATGAGTGGAGTAACATTCCTTGGAGTAGGAGCATTCGACTTCTTTGACATCCTCACAGACAAGATATTCCTCGCTATCGGCGGAATGATTCTTGCCATCTTCTGTGGATGGGTTCTCAAGAAGGAAGACCTCGAGGACGAACTTACAAACGGTGGAACAATCAAGTTTGGTCTTTTCAACGTTTGGTATGCTTTAATCAAATATGTAATTCCGGTAGCTGTTGCTGTTGTTGCGGTATCAGGAATAATGGCAATAACTCAGACTAGTCTAATGATTTTCGGTGTTGGAATCATCGTAGTATTGGCTATCTTCTCTAAAAAACTTTAATAAACAAAATAAAAGGTCCGGCATTCACATGCCGGACCTTTTTCGTTTTATACAAATCATTTCGAACTTTCTAATAAAAAATAATTTCCATTCTCCGCAGGACATGGGGACAGGGACCTCGTCCATAATCTTTTGCATTGATAAATAAATCCCGACTATAAGGCTTGACGGCTATGAATAAAATGCGTATAATATAAAAATAATATACCCCAAGGGGGTAATAAACGGTTTAAACCTAAAAGGAGAATGGTATAATGAATATAAGAGTTACCCCAAAAGCTAGGGAAAGAATTGCCCGGATTGCCAAAGACAAGAACATGGAGAGTCCTGTAATCAGAATAATCATGGAAGGATTCGGATGAGGCGGACCAAGTTATGGAATTGCTTTGGACAAGCAAAAGGACAATGACCATGTTGAGAATTATGAAAATGTGGCTTATGTGGTCGAAAAGGATTTGCTCGAAACGGGTGGAGAATTCAGAGTTGATTACCAGAACAACTTTTTCGCCAGGGGCTTTACGGTCATACCAGCTGGCGGAGCAAGAAGCAGCTGTTAGATGTATCGGTTGAAATGAAAAAACGAGGGAGGAAACGAAATTATGAACAAGGAAGTAGTAGTATATTCAAGCACGACGTGCCATTATTGCAAAGTGGCAAAAGAGTATCTCAATGAAAAAGGAATCGAATTTATAGAAAAGAATGTTTCCACAGACATGGATGCCAGAAAAGAACTCATGAAAATGGGATTCATGGGAGTGCCTGTAATCCAAATAGGTGAAGAAACAGTTGAAGGATTCAACAAGGCAGAGCTCGACAGGATTTTGGGTTAGATAATGCAATAGCAATTAAACTTCAACCAGATCTCAATTGGTAGGCGAAAGCTTGCCGATTGAGATTTTTCATGCGGTTTTTTGTTGTAAAAATGATTAATCTCGTGTAAAATAGTATATGCAATCAACAAAATATCGTTGTTTTTGACCTCGAAGCCACTATATGTAGTGGATTCGAAAAGAAAATCAAAGAGGAAACACGACATTAAATATTTTGGGATTTAAAACCTTAATATAAACATAGGCATCTTTGAAAGGGGCATGGCAATGTATACAAAAGTCATAAAAAGAGACAAGCATACAGTCGAATTCAGAAAAGACAAAATAACAAATGCCATTTATCAAGGTTTGATAAGCGTTTACTTGGACAGAAACGCAAACGAATTGAAAAAGCTGTCTGAAGTTATCAGCGACAAAGTGATATACAATATGGAGAAAAAAGTCTACAGTCGCGAGTATCCTTCAGTAGAGGAAATACAGGATGCAGTCGAAGAAACTCTCATGGAAATGGGGGAGAGTAAGACGGCGAGGGAATACATAAGGTACCGGATGACCCATCAGGAAATAAGAGACACAAAAAAATCCCTGGTTGACGCCGAGAAAGTTGTAGATGAATATGTTTCGGAGGAAAATTGGCGTGTCAAGGAAAATTCAAACATGGGATTTTCTCTTCAGGGACTCAATAACCATATAATTTCCGAAGTCACAAAAAACTTTTGGCTTGACCGTGTCTATACAAACGCCATAAGAAAGGCGCACAGAAAAGGGGATTTTCACATACATGACTTGGGGCTTTTGGCTCCTTATTGCTGCGGATGGAGTTTGGAGGACCTTTTGCTTAAAGGCTTCAAGGGGGCGGCCGGTAAAGTTGAAAGCAAGCCGCCGAAGCATTTCAAGACGGCGTTGGGCCAGTTGGTGAACTTTTTCTATACTCTTCAAGGGGAAGCGGCAGGGGCTCAGGCCATTTCATCCTTTGACACATATCTTGCTCCGTTCGTAAAGTTCGACAATCTCGGCTATGGACAGGTAAAGCAGGCGATGCAGGAATTCATATTCAACTTGAATGTTCCCACAAGAGTGGGCTTCCAGACGCCTTTCGTAAACTTGACAATGGATTTGATATGCCCTAAAAATTTGAGGGAAATGCCTGTTATAATAGGCGGAAAAAACAACTTTCAACATTCATACGGACAGTTTCAAGAGCAGATGGACATGATAAACAAGGCCTTCTCGGAAGTCATGATGGAAGGCGATGCAAAGGGGCGGATTTTCACATTCCCCATACCGACATACAATATTTCCAAGGATTTTGATTGGGATTCACAAGTGTTTGACAGCGTGATAGAGATGACGGCAAAGTACGGGATACCTTATTTTGCGAATTTCGTAAATTCGGACATGGATCCCGAGGACGCAAGGTCCATGTGCTGCAGACTCAGGCTCGACAACCGGGAGCTCAGAAAACGTGGCGGCGGTCTTTTTGGCGCCAATCCCCTCACTGGAAGCATAGGGGTCGTGACAGTCAACATGCCCAGGCTCGGATATCTTTCAAAGGACAAGGACGATTTTTTTGAAAGGCTGCGCCGTCTTATGGACATAGCGAAATCCTCCCTCGAGACAAAGAGGAAGATGATAGAGCAAAGCACTTTAAACGGACTGTATCCTTACAGCAAATTCTATCTTTCTGAAGTGAGGAACGGAATGGGCGAGTATTGGAAAAACCATTTTTCCACAATCGGGATAAACGGAATGAACGAGTGCATAAAGAATTTTTTTGAAAACAGCGAGGACATAACGACTGAAAAGGGTCTTGAATTTGCGGTTGAAACCCTCGAGCACATGAGAGAAACAATGAGGGAGTACCAGGAGGAGACAGGAAACCTTTACAACCTTGAGGCGACTCCCGCAGAAGGAACAGCCTACAGGCTTGCAAAACTCGACAAAGAGGTATATCCCGACATAATCGCCGCAGGGGTTGACGTTCCATATTATACAAACAGTTCACAGCTTCCTGTTGGGCATACGGAAGACTTGCTTGAAGCTCTTGACCTCCAGGAGCCTCTCCAAATTCTCTATACAGGAGGGACGGTTTTCCACGGTTTCCTTGGAGAAAGCATAGAAGACCTTCAGACGTGCAAGCTTCTTGTGCGCAGGGTAATGGAAAATTACCAAATACCTTATTTTACAGTTTCTCCGACATTTTCGGTTTGCGGGGTTCATGGATACCTGAGGGGCGAGCAGCCGGCATGTCCGAAATGCGGGGCAGAAACAGAGGTATGGACAAGGGTTGTTGGATTCCACAGGCCTGTGAAGAACTGGAACAAAGGAAAGCGCGAGGAGTACAGGGAAAGAAAGGCCTTCGACATGGAAAAGGCCACAGGAGCGATTTAAATGCTGTTTAGAGGCTGGCAAAAGGTGTCTCTGATGGATTACCCCGGAAAGATAGTTACAACGGCTTTTGTTGGAGGATGCAACTTCAAGTGTCCTTATTGCCATAACCGGGAATTGGTCGAGAATGGTTCGGATCTGGAAACCGTTTCACCAGGGGAAGTGCTTTCATTTCTCGAGAAAAGGCATGCCATGGTCGACGGGGTGTGCGTAAGCGGAGGAGAGCCGACAATACACAAGGATCTTCCGCAATTCATTAAAAGTGTCAAGAATATGGGCAAACTCGTCAAGCTTGACACAAACGGATCGAACCCAGAAATGATAAGAGAGCTGTTGGGCGGCGGTTTTCTTGACTATATAGCTATGGACGTCAAGTGCGCAATGGACAAATACTGCTTGCTGACAAAATGCGAAAGAGGAGATTTGCCTAATTTGTTTGAGTCGATGGAAATAATAAAAAAATCGGGGATAGACTATGAGTTTAGGACGACTCTTACAAAGGAATACAATCCGGTTGAAGATAAACATGCTTTAGCTGAACTCGTTTCGGGTGCGGAGAATTATGCTCTGCAGAAATTCCGTGTTCCCGAGGGGGATTGCGGTGAAAAACTGAACCCGCTTGACAAAAGCGAAGCCCAAGAAATAATGGAAACAATAAGGCCTCTTGTCGGGAAAATAGTTTTGAGAGGCTATTGAAGGAAAAATCACCAATCATGTTGACAAGCCAGCGGGAATTTGATATTATGATGCAGTCGCTAAAAAGAACGTTCCAAAGTAGCTCAACGGTGGAGCACCCGGCTGTTAACCGGTAGGCTGTGAGTTCGAATCTCACCTTTGGAGCCATATTTGGCCCCTTGGTCAAGCGGTCAAGACACCGCCCTTTCACGGCGGTAACAGGGGTTCGATTCCCCTAGGGGTCACCAAGTGGGCGCATAGCTCAGCTGGGAGAGCACCTGCCTTACAAGCAGGGGGTCACAGGTTCGAGCCCTGTTGCGCCCACCACTTTAAAAGACACACAAACGCGGCCTGGTAGTTCAGTTGGTTAGAACGCCGGCCTGTCACGCCGGAGGTCGAGAGTTCGAGTCTCTTCCAGGTCGCCATAAAATTGTTAATAGACGGTTGATATTTCATATCAAGTGTTTTATTATAGAAACTGCCGTTTTGGTAGTTTTGGCTCGCGGGCGTGGCGGAATTGGCAGACGCACTAGACTTAGGATCTAGCGTTTCACGACGTGGGGGTTCAAGTCCCTCCGCCCGCACCATATTGAAAACACTGGTCTCTTTGATTGAGGTCAGTGTTTTTTATTATGTTAATATGCGGATTAGACACATATTTGGACACGTTTCATTTTATTTGTGTCCACTTGGACATGAAAAAAAGGACCTTTCGGGTCCTTTATATTATTTCGTCGAGTTTTCGACTGTCCTGTCTTGGGCGGTTTTAGTGACATGCGAGTATAAATCCATTGTTGTAGAAATGTTTGAATGGCCGAGTCCTGTAATACGGCATAAAGCAGATGGGTTCCACAACTTAAGCGGCATTCAAAACTTGGTATACATGGGTGCGAAGGCTGCGGAATGAGCATTTGTGATTTTCACGTGAGGCAGAAGAACAGGCTGTTCACCAAGGAGGCGCTGAAGTAATCGGAGTATTAAACGTAGCAAAGGAAGCGGTAAATATGGCGGAACGGCAAACGGAGGGATAGGAAAAAAGCTTATTGAAAGAGGAGTCCCTTCTGTTTTGTAGAATATGGAAACAGGGAGGTGAATAAATGAAAAAAAGGGAGAAGGAAAACATTTCTGAATACATTATTAGTTCTATAGTAGAGAAACCACTAAAGGTTTTAGTATATATATTTATTTACATAATTATTTCAATGCTTTTTACGATTATAGTTGCGACTGTATATGGAAATGAAATAATTTCAAAAAGTATTTATATTGGGTATTTGGGTAATATTTTTGGTGGTCTAATCACATTGTTAGGTGTAGGTTTGACTATTATTTATTCTGATTATAAATCGAAAAATGCTGTTAAACCAATAGTAAGAGCTAAGCTCTATGAGCATAGGAATGGAACTGAGATGTATGAAACAATATTTCCTGTATGTTTAGCCCCATATGGACTCGAAGAAAATGATCAGGTTATAGAATTTGGCACTGTCGATAAAGCGGTTGGAATAATTTTTGAAAATTTTGCGGAATATGCTGCTGTTGATTTTTTAGTAACAAAGATAAAAGTTATTAATATTTTACAAGGGGGAAATAAAGATATAAAATTGCATCCACGGCCTTCCCTGAATATTTTGGGTAATGGAAATATTAAAATTAGAATTGATTATGAAATATTTTTAACTGAAAGACGAGTTTCACTTAGGGAAGAGGGAGGACAATATTGTTCGGATTCTTATAAAGGGAATTATGGACATACTTTTGATCCTTATCATGTTATTATTGAATATAAATATAAAGATATAAATGGATTTACTGAAAATGCAAGTTATAGTTTTTATTTGTGTTTATGGATCAATAGGAAGAATCCTAGAATAGATATTAGAAGTGATGAATATATGGATATTTAAGAATTTCATAGCTATCAAAAGAGCAAAATATTACACAATCATATTGAATAAAAGAAAACGAGTTGTATGAGAAAGTATTCCTACTGGACATCCAGCGGACGCATGATCGGAAGAAATTCCGGCTGTGTCCGCTTTTATTATGCATAGATATGCAAGATTTCAGGGTTTAAATATGGGCTCAGAAAAAGGGTATCAAAACTATTTATTTGAATTGGCGGGCTGAAAGTATTGAAATTACTAAGGCGAGGACATGATGACAGTGGCGGACTTCAAACGCTTGGTCCGGTTGGCGGAGCGGGCAGATGATCCTCGGGCAGTCGCCGTTTTCTACACATTGTTCATGACAGGGATGAGAGTTTCGGAGATGCTACAGCTGCGTCTCGAGGATGTCAAAGAGAACATCGTCTCGGTCAAAGGCAAGGGCACCAAGTACCGGGATGTGTTTATCCCGATCAAGCTCAAGAAATACTGGGCGCGGTATTTGCGGATCAGGGAGGGCACGGATCCCGTGGCCATGTTCACCGGTCCGTGCGGGCCAATGAATCGGCAGACCGTTCACCGGATAATAAAGAAGTATGCCGGCAGGGCAAGAGTGAAGCTCAAGAAGGCCCACGCTCACAACTTCCGACATCTATGCGCGTTGGAGATGATTCGTAACGGACTTTCCATCAGCGAGGTGGCGGATATCTTGGGGCATAGCGATATCAATGTAACTAGGATTTATACGAGAAAGACAAAGAAGCAGCTGCTTAAAGCAATAAATAAAATGTAGGAGGGATAACGATGAATATATACTTAGCAGGAAAAATGGCAGGGCTGTCATATGAGGAAATGAACGAGTGGAGAATAAAAGCGAAGACGTGGCTCCAGGATGCAGGCTTCGGGATACTCAATCCGGTTGAGTCTGGAATCAGTGAAGAATCGAGCACGAAGGAAATAGTTATGAACAACAAGGCGATGATTCGGAAGAGCGACATCATACTGGCGGAGTTCGATAATGAAGACCCAAGCTTCGGAACAATTGGGGAGGTCGTTTTTTCAAGTGAGCATCAGATACCGGTTATAAGCTGGGGAAGTCATCCGATAGAAAATCCGTGGATCAAGGAGCATGTGGTCAAGCATTTCGATGAACTGGAGGAAGCAGTGGCATACTTGATAAGTTGCTATTGTTTCTGAAAAGGAGGGGCGGGAATGAATTGTATAAAAGAGGCAGAAGAGCTGCTATTGAATTACAGAGATATGAAGTACAGCATCAAGCGAATGGAAAGGGAGATAGAGCGCCTGGCTAATGGGCCTAAGGACATAGAGGCCATCCAGTATGATAAGCCGGGTAGCAAGAAGTATTATGATCAGGATGATACACTTAATTGTCTTTATAAGATCAAGAAATTATCCGATATGAAAAAGCAGACAGAAGAAAGGATTCAAGAGATCGACCAAGTGCTCAATGACATGGACAAGAATCCAGACTGTGATTTTTTCAAGGAAGTTTTGTTAATGTGGTATGTAGAGAAGTTGCCGAAAGATATGATTGCTATTGAGATAGGGTATTCTAGCAGGAAGAGCGTTTACTTGTTGAGGAATAAGGCTATAAGAAAGTTTTCAACAATGGTATTTGGAATATTTAAAAGTTGAATTATACAAATATATAATCAATGTTGCATTTATGGTAAAAAGGGTATAATATTATTGTAATGACATATTTGATATTATATATGATACTAAAAGGCGGAGCTCATGGGTAGAAAAGAAAAATTGTTAGAAAAAATCAAGAACAACCCAAGAGATGTTAGGTTTGAGGAAATAGATAAATTGCTATCTTATTATGGATTTGTTAAAAGGAATACTGGAGGTTCTCACAATGTTTATAAGCATGAAGAACTACCTTTAAGGTTGAGTATACCGTTCAATAGGCCAATTAGGCGTCCATATATTGAAGAGGCTTTAAAAGCGATTGAATCGCTTAATATAGATTGATTTAGAGTAATGCTACAGGAGGCGTAACAAAAAAAAGGAGGAGAAACTATGGTCGAAACAAAAATAACTGACTACAAAATTACCATAGTTAAACTAAGCAATGAAGATGGAGGAGGATATTTAGCAACAATTCCAGCTATTGGAGCAATGGGGGACGGAGAAACACAAGAAGAGGCAATAATTGATGTTAGAGAAGTAGGTAAAGCACATCTGGAAATTATGAGAGAAGATAATGAGATTATTCCCAAGCCAGATGTTTATCAGAAGGAAGAATCATACAGTGGAAAAATATTGGCTAGAATTCCAAAATCACTTCATAAAAAATTGGCAATTCAATCAAAAATTGAGAAGTGTAGTATTAATCAATTGTTGAATTATTTTATTTCTATTGGAATAGGAGATATGATTGGAAAGCAACAAAAAGAAAATTTTGAAAACCAGAAAAATAATATGAGTTATCATTTTGTGGAAGCAAACAAAGTAATGTGGAAGAACAAAACAAGAGTAGGCATGGCAAGTGGAGTAGAATGTCCAGTAATATATAGGAATTGGCGGTGAGCTTTTGAAAACAAACAAATTTGAAAAAAAGATAAAAGATATTGAAGCAACATTAACCTCATTTAAATATGATAGTTTTGTTGATGAAACAGAAAAAACTCCGGATAGTTTTGAACCGGCTTTTGAAATTGATTATGACATACAGTTGGTTGAAAAAGATCGAGCAGAAATTGATGTGAATATTGATGTGAAATTCAAGCCATACTCTCCTTTTAGTATAGTATCTTCATATAAAGTAGAGTGTGAGTTTAATGGAGATATTCAGATAGAAGAGATTGAAAAGAATATTGAAAGATTAACGATGCAGGCAGGAAACAAAAATAGTTTGATGGTAGCATTTATAACTGGACAAGTATTTAATAATCCATTTATTATGCCTCCATTCCTTGAATTTAAAAAACAAAAGAATAAGAAATGATTAGTTGTCTATTTGATGTTTTCAGAAAAAGCTGGAGAAATAGTCATCGAAAATAGCAAGTATTAAATAGATTCTTGCTATTTTTTTTTGCATCGCATAGGAAAAAATAGTCAATAATAGAATAGTTATACACACGCATAGGGGGAGGGATTTTATGACAAGAAAAACGCATCATGTAGTACCAAATTCAGGTGGCGGATGGAAGGTAAAAAAAGGAGGGAGTACAAAGTCTTCTAGAAATTTTGAACGGAAAGAAGATGCTGTTGAGTATGCAAAGAGTGTTGCAAAAAATCAAGGTTCAGAATTGGTAATACATAAAAAGAATGGTAAAATTCAAAATCCTAATAGTTATGGGAATGATCCGTGCCCACCGGTGGATAAAAAATAACGGGAGGATTATTATGAAATGGGATATAGTTTTTATGGATGAGCATGGGAATATATTAAATAGTGATTTGTTGGAATTTGAAGGCGAGTTTATTCCAATACCATGTCCTGGCGATGATGTAACGTTTGATGGAACATTTTTGCAAATTTAAAGAAGGGAATTTATGTATTTGATGAATTCTGTTAAGGTAATAGTACATTGTAAAGAATATAGTGAATAGTAGGCTCATTATCTAAATCTGATTGATTTTATTTAAGGTGGTATGTTTTGTAAAAGTTCAATTACATAAACAGGGTACACTTATTATAATTATATCATGTTACCATGTCATTGAGAGCAGTGTCTCAGCAGACAAATCTTAGTTCGGGAGCAAGCATCCAATAGGGTGCTTGTTTTATTTTATCCAGAACATCTCGTTTCGAGGAAGTGATCATATGGCAAAAAGTAAGTGGTCACAAGTTAAAGAAAAATTGAAGACTGTCGGAAAGTGGTACCGTTATGGTTTGAATGTTCTGGCTAAAGCGTTGTTTAATCTGCAGAGCTGAAAAATTTCAGGACTGTTGGCGGGCGCAGCAGAAAAAGAAAAAACAGCGATGTTTAAATGTGGAAACAAGGCACTTTACAAGGGAACCGACATGTGTTAGGATATATAAGTACCGATTGAGGGAATTGATACCTGCAATGGTTGGAATTTCAACGTTTAAGGGGTTTTGGCCGACTTGGTTTTTGTCGTTGGATTTGTATTTGTTTTACTGACAACCGACAACTGCTTTTTCACATGCGAAAGTGGCTCAGTGGTAGAGCATCGCCTTGCCAAGGCGAGGGTCGCGGGTTCAAATCCCGTCTTTCGCTCCATATTTTGTGCCCATAGCTCAGTAGGATAGAGCAACGGCCTTCTAAGCCGTGTGTCCGGGGTTCGAATCCCTGTGGGCACGCCAAAATATTTAATCTGGAGAGGTATCGAAGTGGTCATAACGGGGCGGTCTCGAAAACCGTTTGGGCGCAAGCCCACGTGGGTTCGAATCCCACCCTCTCCGCCATATTTGCCCAGATAGCTCAGTCGGTAGAGCAGGGGACTGAAAATCCCCGTGTCGGTGGTTCGATTCCGCCTCTGGGCACCAAAACATTTACCCGATTCATTTGAATCGGGCTTTTTTTATACAATATTTTGTATTTGACTTTCGTTGAAAAGACTATAAATGGTATAATAATAAGATAAGAGACGTAAGCGGATTTTTCCCGCTTACGATTAAATTTATTGTACATGGATTCATTTGAATATAGAGGGGAATACAGTCATGTTGGCGATGGGACTTGCAATGGCTCTTGCAGCCGGTATTTTTATAGCACTTCAGGGAAATATTAATGCTTTGGTGGCATCACAGACCAGCATATATACGGTGATTCTCATACCTGTGCTTTCTCAGACTGTTATTTTATTCGCCTTTCTTCTGGCAAAAAGGGAATATGCGGTTGGAGTCCTGAAAATAGCAAAGGTTGAATACGGAATAGCCCTTCTGGTGTTTTCCGCTCTGCTGGGACTTGGAATAATGGCGACTATGACTTTTTCCATCATGGAAATCGGACCGCTTGTTGCTTTTACGACAGTTATTTTCAGTCAACTGCTTGCATCGATGTTCATCGAGCATTTCGGGCTCATAGGTGTTGCGCAAAACAGCATTTCACCTTTCAGGATATTGGGTTTGGCCTTGATGGTTGCTGCAGTAAAACTCTTTTACATGTGATGCAAAAAACTGCATATTTAATGGATTTGTAACAATTGCAATATTGCTAAAAGGACTTGCGATTAGTAAAATCTAAGTGAGGCTCATTAAAAATAAATACCAATCAGGGGTGTTGGATTTGAATCAAATAATGGAATCTGTTTCAAACATAGGAATAAGAGATGTAATAGACATGGCGATAATAGCTTATGTGTTCTACAAGATTCTTATGCTCATAAGGGAAACGAGAGCTGAACAGCTCCTTAAGGGCATTGCATTTTTACTTATTGCCACAAAGCTTAGCGAATGGTCCGGACTTTATGTAACTACTTATCTATTGAAGAACACTGTGACGCTGGGACTTATCGCTTTGCTCATTGTGTTTCAGCCGGAACTCAGGCGTGCATTGGAATATCTGGGGAGAAGCAAGCTTGTAGCCAAGTCCATTGTTGAAATAAAGGATGAAGAGGTAAAGGACCGGATAGACGAAATAGTTAGCGCGGCGGCTTCGCTGTCTCGGCAAAAAATCGGAGCGCTTATAATACTTGAAAGGGAAACCGGGATAAACGACGTTATAGAAACCGGTACAAAAATTGAGGCTCTAATTTCTAGCAGCCTTCTGATAAACATATTTTTTCCAAACAGCCCTCTTCATGATGGAGCGGTCATAATAAGGGAAGACCGCATAATGGCTGCTGGCTGCTTTTTGCCTTTGTCTGAAAATTCAAGCCTGAGCAAGGAACTCGGCACCAGGCACCGGGCGGGTTTGGGAATTACAGAAACAACCGATGCGGTTGTTATAATTGTTTCAGAGGAAACCGGAGCTATTTCAGTTGCAAGGGAAGGCAAGCTTTCGAGATTTTTGGATACCGACACGCTTTCGGGGCTCTTGCGGGAATTGTATAAAAGCGATGACAATCTTAGTCTTATAAAGCTGAAATGGAGGACTAAAGATGAGTAAATTTCTGAAGGGCTTCTGGAACTATACAAATCTTTCAAACAATACGACACTTAAAATAGTTTCAGTTGTGTTTTCGATAATGTTCTGGTTCTATGTGATGGGAGATATCAATCCGGAACTGACAACCGCAATTGAAAACGTGGAAGTAGAGTTGTTGAATATGGAAGAATTGGCGCAATCGGGTCTTGTGGTGATAGGACAGAAGGACTACGCAGTAAACATTGAGATAAGAGGCAGAAGAAATGATGTTTATATGGTTGCATCCGAAGATGTGAAAATAAGTGCGGATGTCATGGGTTTCAAAGCGGGAATGAACAGTGTGCCGCTTGACATATCAGTCCCATCGTCGGTTGACCTTGTGGATTTTACCCCCAAACAAATAAAGATTGAGCTCGACAGGGTTGTCCAAAAGCAAAAGCCGGTTGAAATAATAAGGTCCAACACCCATCTTGAAGGTTTTATGACTAAGCCTCCGAAAGTTGAAACAGAAGAGGTGCTCGTCGCCGGACCTGAATCGTTCGTAAACAATGTAGAAAAGGTTATCGGGGAGATAGATGTTGGCGGTCTAACAGAACCGGTTTCACAGAATGTTCCCTTGAGGGCGGTGGACGAGGAAGGCAATGAGGTTGCCGGAGTGTCGATAGGTCAAGCGTATACGAAAGTGTATTTGCCTGTTTATCGGTTTGAGAGTTTTCCAATAGTTGCTGATATAATTGGCCAAGTTGATGAAAACCATAGGGTGGTATCGGTTTCAGTTATTCCCGAGTCAATCCAGGTTCAGGGCGACTCTAAAGCCATAGAACTTGAAGAGTCTATAATGACAGAGACAATCGATGTATCAGGTCTTACTGAATCCTTTGAATTCGATGTTCCAGTAATAATACCAGATTCGCTTTCGGCTTCATACATGAGAGGACCGGTAAAAGTCAATGTGGAAATTGAACAGCTAAGGACAAAAGAGATAATAATAAGTTCTGATTCCATAATGATAGAAAATCTTGAGACCGGGTTGGCAACGAATTTGCCGGAATTGGACAGGGATATAATTGTCAGGATAAGCGATCTGGAAAGCGTCATTGAGAACTTGAATTCTTCACAAATCAATCTTTTTGTAGACTTGGAAGGTTTGGACAAGGGTATTCATGAGCTTGAAATATTAGAGGAAGAAAATGAATTCATGGGTTTTGAGATAATACCGGAAACCATCGAGATTGAAATATCCGAAGAGCCGAAAAACGACGATGAAGAATAATCGTTTTGGTTTTATAAGCTTGAGAGGTGCTTGAAATGAAAAAAGAAATGGAAGTAATAATTGATTCCACTCATGATGCGATGATTGCAGTCGATAAATCGGGAATCATCACATTGTTCAACAAGGCTGCCCAGAGGCTGACCAAAATTGATTATGAGGATGCCATAGAAAAGCATGTCGAGGGAGTCATACTAAATACCAGGCTTCCCTATATTTTGAAAACCGGAAAATCGGAGCTTAACAGAAAACAGCCCCTAGGGGAGATAAACATAATAACAAACCGCATGCCTGTAAAAAATGAAAACGGTGAAATCATAGGTGCCGTTGCAGTCTTCAGGGACATAACAGAGGTCCTCGAGCTTGGCTCGCAGGTGACGTCATTGAAGGAAATGACCAGCATGTTCAAGGGTATTTTCGATTCCACCCATGATGCCATATCCGTTGTCGACCAGGATGGTTATGGAGTTTTGGTAAACAGGGCATACACTAAGGTGACCGGACTTACGAGTGCGGACGTCATGGGAAAGCATTGCACAATCGACATAGCCGAGGGCGAGAGCATCCATTTGAAAGTGTTGGAAACGGGCAAACCCATAATGGGCGAAAGGATGCTTGTGGGACCCAACAGAAGGGAAGTGGTGGTTGACGCAGCCCCCATAATAATAAACAGCCAACTCAAAGGAAGCGTAGCCGTAATTCACGATTTTACTGAAATCAAGCGGCTCACAAACGAACTTGACCAGGCCAAAAGCATAATCCGCAAGCTTGAGGCCAAGTATACGTTTGAAGATATAATCGGAGAGCATACAAGAATAAAAGATGCGATAAGCAAGGCTAAAATTGCTGCCGCAACTCCAGCAACCGTAATACTGCGGGGAGAGAGCGGCACGGGGAAAGAACTTTTTGCGCACGCCATACACAACGCGAGCGACAGGAAATACTCCCAATTCGTCAAAGTGAATTGCGCATCCATCAATGAAAATCTGCTGGAAAGCGAATTGTTCGGGTATGAGGAAGGCGCATTCACCGGGGCGGCCAAAGGCGGAAGAATCGGCCTTTTCGAGAGGGGAAATGGTGGAACAATCTTCCTTGATGAAATTGGGGAAATCAGTATGGGCACCCAGGTCAAGATTTTGAGAGTGCTCCAGGAAAAGGAAATAATCAGGGTGGGCGGGAACAAATCAATAGCGATCGATGTCAGAATTCTTGCTGCAACCAACAAGAATTTGGAAAAAGCCGTCGCCAAGGGACAATTTAGGGAAGATCTTTATTACAGGCTTAATGTTATACCTGTAGTAATTCCTCCTTTGAGAGAACGTAAAAGCGATATCCGCAAGCTTGTCAAGAATTTCATGCGGAAATTCAATCAGGAATACGGACGACTCGCCATGGATATTTCTCCGGAAGCGCTTGAAATACTCGAATTGTATGACTGGCCCGGCAACATTAGGGAATTGGAAAATGTAATCGGCCGCGCCATGATAAGCATGGTTTCCAACGAAAGCATAATCAAGTCCTATCATCTTCCGCAATTGATTGAGGAAGCGGTGCATTCGAAGGTTGCGCTTTTGAAAGAACAGCCTTCTGAAATCGTGAAAATGGAAAAATTGAGCGACAGGATGAATGCGTTCGAAAGAAACTATATATTGAGAATTTTGGAGATAAATGAAGGAAACAGAAAGAAGACAGCTGGAGATTTGGGGATTTCACTAAGAAGTCTTTATTACAAGCTAGAAAAATATGGATTGCATCAGGTGCAGGAAATTGCAAAATAAATAGGCAGTGCAATATTTTGCACTGCAAAATATTGCACCCAAGGTGCATTTTTGAATGACAACAAACCCGACGAAGAGCTGAAAGGGTTGAAAATGAAGGATTCTGAAAAGAATCTTTCATTTATTTTTTTTGGCATAATAATTGCAACTATTAAATTGTGGACTTATTACAGACAGGGAGGAAATACAATGACTCGAAAATATGTACTTACAATCAACCCCGGTTCAACATCGACAAAAGTGGCTCTTTTCGAAAATGAAGAGAATATAAAGCAGAATAATCTCAGCCATTCACCGGAAGAGATAGGAAGATTTGAAACAATAGCAGACCAGTACCAATACAGGAAATCAATAATACTTGATTGGCTCGAATCTGAAAATGTGAAGACTGAAGAGTTGAAAGCGGTTGTAGGAAGAGGAGGTCCCCTGAAATCCATGCCGAGCGGCACATACAAGGTTACACCGGCAATGGTTGAGGACTTGAAGATAGGAATACAGGCACAGCATGCTTCGAATCTGGGAGGAATAATTTCAAAGTCGATTGCGGACGAGGAGGGAATAGAAGCCTTTATAGTCGATCCGGTATCGGTCGATGAGTTTGATGAAATCGCGAGGGTTTCCGGAATACCTGAAATAGAAAGGAAATCGCTTGTACATGCCTTGAACATTAAAGCTGTTGCCTACATACTGGCAAAGGAAAAAGGCGTTGACCTTGAGGACCTTAACCTGATTGTGGCGCATTTAGGCGGGGGAATATCCGTTGTTCCAATAAGGAAAAACAGAATAATTGACGCAAACAATGCCAATGACATGGGACCTTTTTCTCCTGAGCGCGCGGCAGGTCTGCCTGCAGGAGGTTTGGCAAAGATGTGCTTCACGGGAGAGTACACATATGAAGAATTGAAGAAGAAGCTTGTCGGAAAGGGCGGGCTTGTAGCTTATCTTGCAACCAACGACGCCAGAGAAGTGGAGAAAATGATACTTTCCGGAGACGAGAAGGCAAAGTTGGTTTTCGAGGCTATGGGATATCAGATATCCAAAGAAATAGGGGCTTCGGCAGCAGTTCTCGGAGGGAAAGTCGACTATGTCGTGCTCACAGGCGGTTTGGCTCATTCAAAGAGGCTTACTGCATATATAGAGGAACATGTCGGATTTGTGGCTCCTGTTGTAGTCAAGCCCGGAGAGGACGAGATGTGGGCCCTCAACCAGGGATATCTTAGAGTTCTGTCGGGCGAAGCAGTAAAAATATATGAGGACGAGGTGGAATAAATGATAAGAAGCTTTGACGAGGTTTTGAAAATCGCGGCCGAGAGAGGGCCTAAGACAATTGCAGTTGCATGTGCGGAGGATGCTGAAGTATTGGCGGCTATCGAAACAGCCAGGGAAAAGGGGATAGCAAAAGCAATACTCGTGGGAAACGGTGAAAAAATACAATCGCTTTGTTCTGACAAAGGCATCTCACTTGAAGAATATGAAGTGATTGACATAAAAGACATGGCTGAGGCTTCCCTAAAGGCGGTAGAACTTGTTTCTTCGGGAAAAGCGGATATTTTGATGAAGGGACTTGTGGACACATCAATCCTCCTCAAGGCTGTATTGAATAAAGAAGTCGGACTTAGAACCGGGAGTGTTTTGAGCCACGTTGCGGTTTTTGACATAAAGGGATATGACCGCTTGTTTTTCATTACCGATGCGGCAATGGGAATTGCGCCGGACCTTGAAGGGAAGAAGAAAATATTGCAAAATGCGGTAAAAGCCGCACAGGCTTTGGATATTGAAGTGCCAAAGGTGGCTGTAGTGTGTGCAAAGGAAAAGGTGAATCCCAAAATGCCTTGCACACTAGATGCCGAGGAGCTTCAAAAAATGAATGAATCAGGAGAAATAAGCGGATGCATTGTTGGAGGGCCTTTTGCGCTTGACAATGCCGTTTCGAAAAAAGCCGCCCAGCACAAAGGCGTGACATACCCGGGAGCGGGAGAAGCGGACATTCTTCTTGTCCCGAACATAGAGTCCGGAAACATACTTTACAAGGCCTTGGTTTTCTTTGCGGAAACAAAGAATGCCGGAATACTTGTAGGAACAAAGGCGCCGGTTGTTTTGACATCCAGAGCGGACAGCGATGAAACCAAATTGAATTCGATAGCTATGGGCGTCCTTTTGGCGGCCAAGGGGAATCTTTAGGAAGGTGGTTGGAAATATGACGGATGCTAAAAGAGTATTGGCAATAAACCCGGGATCGACATCAACTAAAATAGCGGTTTTCGACGGCGAAAAGCCCATATTTGAAACGACACTGAGACATCCTGCGGAAGAAATCAACAAATATGAAAAAATCTACGATCAATATGAATTCAGAAAATCTGTAATATTGGATACATTGAATGAAAACGAAATCAACCTGACCAAACTTGCTGCCGTTGTAGGAAGGGGAGGATTGCTAAAACCCATACAGGGCGGGACATATGGCGTTTCGAAAAGAATGCTTGAGGATTTGAAGGTCGGAGTTCTTGGAGAGCATGCCTCGAATTTGGGCGGCATACTTGCAAATGAAATTGCATCCGGTCTGAACATACCATCATTCATAGTGGATCCTGTCGTTGTTGACGAGATGAACGATGTTGCCAGGATATCCGGAATTCCCGAGCTTGAGAGAAAAAGCATTTTCCATGCCCTCAATCAAAAAGCTGTAGCAAGAAGGGCCGCAAAGGATTTGGAAAAGCCGTACGAATCCATAAACCTTATTGTCGCCCACATGGGTGGAGGGGTTTCTGTCGGGGCCCATTCCAAAGGAAGAGTGATAGACGTCAACAACGCGCTTGACGGAGAAGGACCGTTTTCTCCTGAGCGGGCAGGGGGCCTTCCTGTCGGGGGACTTGTCAAGATGTGCTATTCGGGAGAATATACTCATGCTCAGATAAAGAAAAAACTGAAAGGCATGGGAGGTCTTGTGGCCTATCTTGGAACCAATGACGGCCGCGAAGTCGGAAAGATGATTGAAGACGGAAACAAGAAGGCGGAATTGATATATAAAGCCATGGCTTATCAGGTCGCAAAGGAAATTGGGGCCTGCGGAGCGGTTTTGAAGGGTCATGTAGATGCTGTTGTATTGACAGGCGGATTGGCCTTTGACAAAACTTTGATAGGTTGGATCAGAGAAAAAATCGATTTCCTGGGCAATGTGTTTGTTTATCCCGGAGAGGATGAGATGTCTGCACTTGCACAAGGAGCTCTTAGAGTTCTTGAGGGCGACGAGCAGGCGCGCGAATACCTCTCATAATTAAGCAGAAGAGAACAAGTCTGGAGAAAACTTATGCAAACCCCCATGTTTGAAAATAAAGGTTTTTTCCATGACTTGTGCTTCTAATAAGAAAGGTGATTGAATGTTGAAGGATAAGCGAATTAGAATAATAATCGGTCACTATGGAAGCGGCAAAACCGAATTTGCTGTCAATTATGCCGTCAAACTGGCTGAAATGGGCAAAAAATCTGCGATTGCAGACCTTGACATAGTAAACCCTTATTTCAGGTCTAGGGAAAAACATGACGAATTAACGGAAAAGGGAGTATGGGTAATGTCAAATTCATTGGGCGGAAAGTCCGCTCTTGACCTGCCTGCAATCAGTGCCAGTGTTGCCGCACCGCTTCAAAACAAGGAATATGATGTTGTCCTCGATGTCGGGGGAGATGCAGCAGGAGCAAGGGTTTTGGCAAGATACAAAGAGTATTTCAAGGAAGGTGAATACGATATGTTCTGCATATTGAATGCCAACAGGGAGCAGACAAAGACCGTTGAGGGCGCAATAAGGCATATCGATTCCATAGAGAGCGTTACGGGAACAAAAGTCACCGGTCTCGTAAACAATACCCATATGCTGAGAGAAACAACAGTTGAGGATGTTATGCGGGGTCAGGAGCTTTCAAAAAGAGTTTCGGAAGAATTAGGCATTCCCATAAAGTATGTCAGTACGCTGGAAAACGTTGCCCGACTGCTTCCAGAAAAAATGGATGGGGAAATATTCCCAATCAAATTGTACATGAGAGAAATTTGGATGTAATTTTTCGGGACTCGACAAACCATATAATTTGAGGAGGGGTGAAAGAATGGCAAAAGCAAAAGGAAAAGTCACATTCGAAGAAGCAAGATGCAAAGGTTGTGGGCTTTGTGTTACTGCTTGTCCCGTTGGAATCGTAAAACTTGATACAAGTAGAATCAACGTAAAAGGACATCATCCGGCAACTGTTGATGAAATGGACAAGTGCATAGGATGTGCCAATTGCGCTACCATGTGTCCTGACGTAGTGATTTCAGTAGAAAGAGAATAAAAATAAGGAGGGATAAAAACCTATGGCTAAAGTTTTGATGAAAGGAAATGAAGCAGTGGGAGCCGCCGCAATAAAAGCTGGCTGCAAATACTTTTTCGGATATCCAATAACACCACAGAATGAAGTGCCCGAATACATGTCAAAAGAGCTTCCTAAAATAGGCGGATGTTTTGTGCAGGCGGAAAGTGAAGTGGCGGCGATAAACATGGTTTACGGCGCCGCAGGCGCAGGCGTTAGAGTAATGACATCTTCATCGTCTCCAGGAATCGCACTTAAGCAGGAAGGCATTTCCTATATAGCGGGAGCCGAACTTCCATGCGTAATTGTCAACATGATGAGGGGCGGGCCCGGACTGGGCAGCATTCAATCATCCCAGTCGGACTACTTCCAAGCAACAAGGGGCGGCGGAAATGGAGACTACAGAACTCTTGTTTATGCTCCTGCAAATGTACAGGAATTGGTAGATTACACAATAAAGGCTTTTGATGTGGCCGACTATTACAGAAACCCAGTATTGGTTGTCGGAGATGGAATGATAGGTCAAATGATGGAGCCTATCGAGTTTAAGGAAACCGAAAAAACGGACTTGCCCGAAAAAGACTGGGCAACAACTGGAACAAAGGAAGAAAGAAAGCCTAACATAATAAATTCGCTGAGACTTCAAGCACCCGAACTTGAAGCATTGAATCAAAAGCTAGAAGCAAAGTACAATGAAATGGAAGAAAAAGAAGTTAGGTACGAATCGTATAAACTTGAAGATGCAGAAATAGTTTTCGTTGCCTATGGCACTGTTTCAAGAATCACAAAAAATGCTATAGATATTCTTGAAGAAGAAGGCATAAAAGCCGGCCTTATAAGACCGATAACGCTTTGGCCTTTCCCCAATAAGGCATTTGCAGAAATTCCCGCTACGGCTAAGGCTCTCATGAGCGTTGAAATGAGCCAGGGTGGACAAATGATTGATGATGTCAAGATTGCAAACGAAGGAAGATTGCCAATCGGATTCTATGGAAGAAGCGGTGGAATGGTGCCTGCACCACAGGCTATAGTTGAAGCCGCAAAAGAATTGCTAGGGGGTGTCAAATAATGGCTGTTGTTTTCAATAAGACTAAAGGACTTACAGATAAGGAATTCCATTACTGCCCCGGCTGTACCCATGGGATTATCCATCGAATAACGGCTGAAGTATTGGAAGAACTGGGTGTTCTGGGAGATACGATTGGAGTTGCTCCGGTAGGTTGCTCAGTTTTGGCTTACGATTATTTCAATTGCGACATGAATGAAGCTGCGCATGGACGTGCTCCTGCAGTTGCTACCGGAATAAAGAGAGCTCTTCCCGACAAAGTCGTATTCACTTATCAGGGAGATGGGGATTTGGCTTCCATAGGAGCGGCTGAAGTTGTTCATGCAGCCCACAGGGGAGAAAAAATAACCACAATATTTGTAAATAATGCAATATATGGAATGACCGGAGGACAGATGGCTCCTACCACTCTCGTAGGGCAAAAGGCTACAACTGCTCCCTACGGAAGAGATGAATCCCTTTGCGGACAACCGCTTAAGGTTTCCGAGATGCTTGCTACAATTCATGGCGCCGCTTTTGTCGAGCGGGTTGCTGTAGATACGCCTGCAAATGTAAAGAAAGCAAAAAAAGCCATAAAAAAAGCTTTCGAATGTCAACTCGAGGGAAAAGGATACGCAATCGTAGAGGTGCTTTCAACTTGTCCGACAAACTGGGGTATGACTCCTGTTGACGCAATTTCATGGCTCCAGGAAAATATGATGCCTTATTATCCAATGGGCAACTTGAAAAATCCGTGGGAGGTGAAATAGCATGATGAATGAAAAAGTCGTTTGCGCAGGATTCGGCGGACAAGGCGTAATGTCCATGGGCAAGCTATTGACTTATGCGGGAATGATTGAAGACAAGCAAGTTTCATGGTTGCCTTCATACGGTCCTGAAATGCGTGGTGGAACAGCAAACTGCGCCGTGATGGTATCGGATACCCTTATAGGTTCACCGATTATCGAAAAAGACGCAACTACAGTAATAGCAATGAACCTTCCGTCACTAATCAAATTCGAAGATGAATTGGTTCCGGGCGGAAAGCTTTTCATAAACAGTTCATTGATTGATAGAAAAGCGAAAAGGGACGATATAGACGTATATTATGTTCCCGCAAATGAAATAGCTGTCTCTCTGGGGACAGGCAAAGCCGCCAACATGGTAATGCTTGGAGCATATCTCGAAGTTACAAAAACTGTAAAGAGTGAAACGGTTATCGAAGCGTTCAAAAAGGTTTTCGGACCAACCAAAGCCCATTTGGTTCCACTTAATGAAAACGCGCTCATAAAGGGAGCCGAAGCTGTAAAATAATTTCGAAAACCCTGATTGCCCGAAGGGCAATCAGGGTTTTTTATTAAACAAATAAAACGCAATGCGTTTTGGTTCTCATATATGCAGTTTAGAAGCAATATCGGGCACTTTACAATTAATTCCTAAAATACTTATAAAAGAGTTATAAAATGATGGTGTGATAGAAATGATAATTGGGTATTAAAAGGACAAGGTGCGCAAATGGAATTCAAAGAATACATAGAGCTTATGAAAAGAAGATTGATGAACAATTTTGATTTGACCGTACCCTATGAGCATGAAGGATACAGCATAGACATGTTTGCCGAATCCCATATACGTACGGAACGTTATTTTGCCATGAAGAAAATGAAAGTTTACGGAATGGAAAATGACGAGTTTTGCTTTGTGAAATATTTTGACATGCTCACCGAGGATATAGTTGATGCATACATAGAAATGCTGACGGGATCCATAGATGATATGGTGAAATTGAGAGATGAGCATATGTCGACTACAATTACCGGTGTAATCGTAACTGATTCCATAGACGACAAAAATTTGGAAAACCGAATAAAAAGATTCAGATATCAAAAGAGCTATCTTTTTGGAATCAAGGGGTGGGTTGACGTGCGCATAATAATGGTTGACCTCAAAGACGAACGCGTTTTGGCATCCAAAAAAGCCGTTAAGGTCGAAAATTTCTATCGGCCTTAAAATATAATTCAAAAGGAGGATTTATATGAACTCATTAGTATTGGTGTTGGCCTCTATCGTAATTTTTGTTATTGCATATGTTACATATGGTAGATGGCTGGCAAAAGAATGGGGTGTTGACCCTTCAAGGGAAACACCGGCGCATTACATGGAAGACGGCGTGGACTACGTTCCGGCAAAAGCTCCGGTTCTTCTGGGCCATCACTTTGCGTCAATAGCAGGTGCTGGACCTATAGTAGGACCTATAGCGGCAGCGTCTTTCGGTTGGATTCCGGTAATGCTTTGGATCGTTATCGGAGGTATTTTCTTCGGTGGAGTCCATGACTTCGGAGCTCTTTTCTCATCCATAAGAAATGACGGTAAATCAGTTGGACAAGTTATCGAAGCCAATATCGGAAGAACAGAAAAAAGGCTGTTTGCTGTATTTTCCTGGTTGGCGCTTGTTCTCGTTATCGCAGCGTTTGTAAACATCGTAGCAAACACTTTCGTTGCATCGCCAGAAGCGGCAATGGCATCGATGCTCTTCATAGCATTGGCCATTGGGTTCGGATTCCTGGTTTACAGAAAAGGCGCTTCATTGGCAGTTGGAAGTGTAATCGGTGTTGGACTCCTGGTAGTTTGTATATGGCTTGGAATGAGCTTCCCGCTTGTTCTTTCAAAAACAACTTGGATTTTCTTCCTTCTCGTTTACATCTTCATCGCTTCAGTTACACCGGTTTGGATTCTCTTGCAACCGCGTGACTACCTGAACTCATTCTTGCTTTACGCTATGATAATCGGAGCCGTTCTAGGACTCATATTCTATGCGCCAAGCATGCAGCTTACACCTTTTGCAGGATTCAATGTAGGCGGAAACTATCTATTCCCGATGCTCTTTATCACAATCGCCTGCGGAGCTATTTCAGGATTCCACAGTTTGGTTGGCTCGGGAACCACTTCCAAGCAGATTTCAAATGAGAAAGACGCAATGCTCATCGGCTACGGCGGAATGCTCATAGAGTGTGTTTTGGCTGTAATAGCTCTCATAACAGCAGGATACATCTCAGGCGGCAAATTGGCTGAATTGTCAGGGGCAGGCGGACCTATCAACGTGTTCTCAGAGGGAATCGGAACCTTCATGACAAAAATTGGAATTCCCTTCTCTGTTGGTAAACCTTTCGCAGCGCTTGCAATTTCGGCGTTTGCGCTTACTTCACTTGACACTGCAACAAGACTTGGACGTTTCATACTCCAAGAGTTCTTCGAGGACGATACAAAGGAAGTCCAAAGCGTAATAGTTACAAACAGATTTGTTGCAACAACAATAACAGTTGCAGCCGGTGGAGCGTTGGCTCTCGTAGGTTGGACAAAAGTATGGCCTCTCTTCGGGTCTTCAAACCAATTGCTCGCAGGTCTTGCGCTTCTTGCACTTGCAGCTTATCTGAAGAACCAAGGCAAGAAAATTGGCATGATAGTTGCTCCAATGATATTCATGTTCGCGGCTACACTTTCTGCAATAGCACTATTGATACAAGCAAACCTGGCAGCAGGAAACATGCTTCTTGTTGGTTTTGCAATAGCTCTCTTCATATTGGCTATTGTGCTTGTTGCAAGATCTTACAAGGTCCTTACAGGCAACGGAAAAATCAAAGAATAGTAACTCTGACTGAAAGGATGCCGCAAAAGCGGCATCCTTTTTTTATTTGGTCCTTTGTTTCTGTTTTGTCATTGAGGGGAAGACGGCGGTATGATAAAATAAAACAGATGGATTTCAAATACGGGCCATCTTTTATTTTATAAATAAAGAACAACAAACATAGAATGCGGAGGACAATATGGGACGTTTTTTTGGTACTGACGGAGTCAGAGGAATAGCCAATGTAGAGCTTACAAATGATCTTGCATACAAGCTTGGCAGATATGGGGCCCATGTTTTGACTGATGGAAGAAAACATATAAAAATATTGATAGGAAAGGATACAAGGATATCCGGAGACATGCTCGAGGCCTCCCTTGCGGCAGGCATCATGTCGATGGGAGGGGATGTATTATCTGTTGGAGTAGTGCCGACGCCGGCCGTTGCGTTTTTGACAAAAAAACTTAAGGCGGATGCAGGGGTCGTCATTTCAGCATCTCACAATCCCGCAGAATATAATGGAATAAAATTTTTCAACAAAAGCGGATACAAGCTGGCGGATGAAATAGAAGACAAAATAGAAAAATACATACTTGGAGGACTCGAAGCGGAATCAATAATAGACGGAGACCATGTAGGGACATGGAAAACAATGCCTCAGGCCTATAAGCTTTATTGCAACCATTTGATAGAAAATATAGATACGGATTTTTTCGGGATGAAGGTGGCAATAGACTGTGCGAACGGAGCCGCGACAACCACTGCCGCCTATGCGCTTTCAAAATTGAATGCCGAGGTTTCGGCTCTTTGCTGCCAACCCGACGGCCACAACATAAACAAGGGCTGCGGGTCAACCCATGTCGGGCTTGTGCAGAATCTCGTTAAGTCCGGCGATTACGCGATTGGATTGGCATTTGACGGCGACGCCGACAGGCTTATTGCTGTCGATGAAACAGGCTGCGTAGTGGATGGAGACAAAATAATGGCGATTTGCGCCGATTATCTAAAAGAAATTGGAGAGCTGAAAAAAGACACTCTTGTAACTACAGTCATGAGCAATATGGGGCTTTTTGAATCGCTTGGCTCAAAAGGCATAAAAACCGAAAAAACAAGGGTTGGAGACCGGTATGTGCTGGAAAAAATGCTTGCAGAAGGATATAACTTTGGAGGCGAGCAATCGGGCCATCTCATATTCTTGGACCACAACACCACCGGCGACGGACTTTTGTCCGCCCTTATGCTGATGAAAGTGATGAAAAAGCGAGGCAAAAGGCTTTCCGAGCTAAAAGGCATAATGGAGACATTTCCGCAGGTTCTTTTAAATGCCAAAGTCGACAATGACAAAAAACACGATTATATGGAAGACGAAGAAATAAGGCAATCGATAAAAGAAATGGAGAAGTTTTTTAATGGCGAAGGAAGAGTGCTTGTAAGGGCATCGGGTACAGAGCCTCTTGTTCGCGTGATGATAGAAGGTAAAAATCAAAGCGTTTTAGAGGAAAAAGCCAAAGAACTGGCTGACCTGATAGAGAAACAGTTGGGATAGAAAAAAGTAGAAAGTAGAAACAAGGACTAAAAAGGGACAGACATTTTTGTGTCCATAATGACGATATAGTACATAAAGAATAGCAATTAACAAGTAGCAAGTAGTAAGTAGCAAGTGGAAACAAAAGATAAAACGGGAAAAGAAGTGTGAAGTGTAAGAAAGATGATGAGCATTTTGAAGTCGAATTTGGTTTGCTTTTATTGTTTAGATCTTTTGTCTTATTAGTATTAAGCCTTTTCTGATATCTGACAACTGTCTGCTGACAACTATTTGAAAGGTTGTGATAAATGGCATAACAAAATACAAACGGAACAAGCGCCTGAGCTCACTGAGCTGACGAGGACGGGGTTTATCGAAAATTCGGCGGATGCCCCGCGGCCGGTCCACGGCCGAAAAGACTGTACAAAGTCCGGAAGCGATTTCGGCAACAAAGCGGTCGGGTGGAACCATGACAGATGGTTTGAAAAAATAAAAAAATTGGAGGATTTCATCATGTGTGGAATCGTAGGATATATAGGTGATAAAAAGGCTGCGCCGATAATTGTCGAAGGGCTTGCCAAGCTTGAGTACAGAGGATACGACTCGTCGGGGATAGCAGTCTACAACAATGGAAGTCTCGAAGTTCGCAAGTTTGCCGGACGACTTTCAGTTTTACAGGAAAAAATCAAGGACGAGGATTTTTCGGGTTCAATAGGAATGGGACATACCAGGTGGGCTACCCACGGGGCTCCGAGCGATTTCAATGCACACCCGCATACAAGCACCAACGGAAACATAGCTGTAATACACAACGGCATAATAGAGAATTACATGAAACTCAAGGATTGGCTCATAAAAGAGGTTGGAGTAGTGTTCAAGTCCGAAACGGACACAGAGGTCATATCCCATCTCATCGAATATTTTTATGAAGGGGATTTGGTTGAAGCGGTATATAAGGCTGTAGGTAAAATGCAGGGGGCATACGCGATAGTGGTTGTCTGCAGAAACGAACCGGACAAGCTTGTGGCGGTCAGAAAAGACAGCCCCCTCATAGTCGGTAAGGGAGTAGGCGAGAACTTCCTTGCTTCTGACATACCCGCCCTCCTTAAGCACACACGAGACATGTACATCATAGAGAACAACGAATTTGTCGTGCTTACAAAAAATGAAGTCAAGATTTACAGCAGACTGTTGCAGGAGCAGGACAGGGACATATTCAAGGTTACTTGGGATGTCGAGTCTGCTGAAAAAGAAGGCTATCCGCATTTCATGCTCAAGGAGATTCACGAGCAGCCCAAAGGACTCTATGAAACGCTCCACAGGAGGCTCGAGAAGGATGATTCGATAACTCTCGACGGCATAAGCCTAACGAAAGAAGACCTTGAAAAGATTAATAAAATATACATCGTAGCATGCGGAACGGCATATCATGCGGGTCTTGTGGGAAGGTTCGCTATAGAAAAATTCGCGGGCATACCTGTGGAAGTGGACATAGCGTCGGAATTCAGATACAGGGATCCATTTGTCGACGAAAAGACGCTCTTCATTGCAGTAAGCCAGTCGGGAGAGACAATAGACACACTGGCCGCGCTTCGCGAAGCAAAGCGGAAGGGAGCAAGAATACTCTCCGTTGTAAATGTAGTAGGAAGCTCAGTTTCACGCGAATCCGACGATGTTTTCTATACATGGGCGGGGCCCGAGATTGCAGTGGCATCGACAAAGGCCTACACAACCCAGCTAATGAGCATGTATCTGATTGCCCTCCATATGGCGAGAGTCAAAGGCGTAATGGACGATGACAGATACAAGGAAGTAATGGGAGAGCTAAAAGCAATTCCCGAGAAGGTTCGTCAAGTGCTGAGAGATGATAAAAAATTCCAAAAGCTGGCTGATGAGCAATTCAACAACGAGAGCGTTTTCTTCATGGGGAGAAGCGTAGATGTCGATGTCGCATACGAGGGCTCGCTAAAGCTCAAGGAAATATCATACATCAACTCATTTGCTATTCCTGCAGGGGAGCTTAAGCATGGAACAATAGCCCTGATGCAGGAAGGAACCCTTGTATTTGCACTTGCAAATCAAGACAAGCTCTTTGAGAAGATGATATCGAACATAAAGGAAGTAAAGGCAAGAGGGGCATATGTCGTTGCAGTCGCAAAAGAGGGAAACAAGGAAATCGAAAAGGTGGCCGACAAGGTTGTCTTCATACCTGACGGAATGGATGAATTGACTCCTTTGCTTTCGGTCGTTCCGCTCCAGCTTTTCGCCTACTACGTTTCCGTAGCCCGTGGAAACGACGTGGACAAGCCCAGAAACCTTGCAAAATCAGTAACCGTAGAATAGTCGAATGAACCAAAAAAGTCATATGGCTTTTTTGGTTCATTTTTGCTGAAGGAGGGTGGAAATGTGATTTACAGAAAGGGCAATTTCTGCTTGAACAGTGATTTTGACATCAGAGTGGTAAGGCAGGAGGAAAACGACACGGATTTGTTCATTCCAATCGGGAATCGCACATTGAACCTGTGTGTTGGAAAACTTGTGAATCCTCCGGTTTCAAGGCTTCAATTCCCAAACGTGAGAAACCTATTGATTCGCTTTTGTGCGGACGAAGAAAGCCATGCATGCACTGTGCACCTGCTCAGAAGCATAGATCTCTATTCTTCCCTGATGAATTTTGAAATCGATTACAAGGACAGATGCATCGAATTGAATGAAACACAATACTATGCTGAAATGAGTATCGTTGCGAAATAGATTTTCATTTGCAAATACAATTTTATTGACAGTGTTTTTGATATGTTAAAAGCGATTATTTATAAATAGCGGCATGAAGATTTTCTCCATGCCGCTACTTAATGCTTTGATGGTGATTTGTTTGCTCCTAAAAATTTTTCGAATTAATATTCCAATTATTATATATGCTTATTCTCTATAAAAAGACTGTATAACGTACTTGTTATTGCTTTTCGTTATCGTCAATACCTCGCGAGTTTCATTTCTTGATATGCTATATAATTTAATAATCCCTTCTTTAACATTTCCTTCTGTACAATTAAAAATCCCTGCACCAAAATCACTGGTGAAATTATAATAAGCATCTGTACTTTCCAGATATAGGACTTTGTCAAAGCCAACACCCGTTAACTCATTTAAATTTATTTCTGTATACTCAGAGAACATATCTTGCACAACTTCACTATTGTATCGATGTATTGGAACAGGCATATCTTCAAAGGTAGCATCATCGCCAAAAGGCCAAAATTCATGACTTTTCAGTTCATAGAATTCAGGTAGTTCCTTAGGGATTTCTCCCTTAGGAAAATAACTTAGAAATTCAGGCAAATTAATATCTCTTACATCTTCATAGTAAGAAGTAAAAAAGCAACTTACTGGATTAACTTCAGTCAATTCACCATGAGTAAAAATTGGCTGTAACAAATAATTGATTTCTTCAATCTGTTCATCTGTCAATGCACCCTCATTCTTATAGATACCATCCCATATACCATACCAATGTTCAGATAAGTTATCATTGGTCATATCATACTCAAAAGCCGATACCTCATCTTCTGCTTCATCCTTCACTTCATTTTCACTATTCGTATTTGATGCATTGCAACCTACTATTAAAATCACAAAACATATGAAAAACATTATTGTTGTTACTTTTCTCATCATATTCACCCCTTTTGTCTGCCTTTTACAACAAGTGATCTTGATTTTATAATGGACGAAGAAAATTCGACACAAATTATTCGACAGATAATGAATCTGATATACTCAAACAAAGGAAAGAAAGGATGTCATTATCATGTCGAGGAAAAGAAGAAATTTTAGTCCAGAGTTTAAAGCCAAAATTGTCTTAGAAGCGATTCGTGGCGAAAAAGAGATCAACGAATTAGCTGCAGAACATCAAATTCAGCCTAATCTCATCCGTAATTGGAAAAAAGAATTTATTGCTAATGCTTCAAATGTCTTTGTTTCAAAATCTGATGAAAAAGCAAAAGAAGTCATGGAAGAACTCGAATCAGAAAATGATGAACTCGCAAAGAAACTGGGCCGATTAACTGTAGAAGTTGATTGGTTGAAAAAAAAATCTAAGGAAATTCTTGGGCCTGGCTACGAAAGTAAGTTTAGTAAGAAGCCTAAAGGGAAATAAAAAAGAGTGCATTTCCATAAAGGCAGCTGCCAATCTTCTTGGAATCAATCGAACAAGCATCTATTACAAAGGACGTCTTTTTTCTGACGAGGATCTTATGATTATGGATCATATGGACCACATGCATACCGACAATCCAACATGGGGATCTCGTCAATTGACATAGCAACTTAAAGAGCTTGGCTTTAAGATTGGCAGATATAAAGTAAAACGATTCATGAGAGAAATGAACATTGTTGCAATCTACCCAAAGCCGAATTTATCGAAGCAAGCAAAAGGTCACAAAATCTATCCGTATTTGCTCCGAAACAAGGAGATAACCGCGCCAAACCAAGCATGGAGCATAGATATCACGTATATTCGTTTGAAACATGGTTTCGTCTATCTGACAGCCATCATAGACTGGTACAGTCGACGTATCATTGCTTGGGACCTGGATGATACACTTGATACTGCTTCAGCTCTTCGGGCGGTTGAAAAAGGATTTAAAATTGCTAAACCAGAAATACTGAATTCGGATCAAGGGGCTCAATTCACAAGCAACGATTACACAAATTATTTAAAAGAGAACAATGTCAAAATCAGCATGGACGGCAAAAAACGATGGGCCGACAATATTATGGTTGAACGTTGGTTTCGCACCCTTAAATATGAAGAAGTCTATCTCGATGAGTATAAAAATATTAGGGATGCTAGAACCAAGATTGGTGCGTTTATTGATGTTTATAACAATGTAAGACATCACTCTGCTATTGGATACAGAACGCCTTCAAGTGTTTACTACAAGAATCTTCCCTTAGCAGCCTGATTAAATTACTTTATTGCATATATCGGATTCATTAAAGATTCTGAAATTCGTGTCTTGAAAATTAGACCACTATAATTCAATTTGAATCACTAACATTTATTTTGTACGCTTTTATCTAAAGTTCCGGCAGTTTACAATGTTATTTAACCTACCTATTTTTTGAAATTGCTCCCAATATAAATAATAACAGTATCAATCAGCGATATTAATACTATTGACCCCAAATAAATCATAATGCCTATTCCTTGACTAATACCGTCCGATTCAGTTGTGAACCACCAGATGCTTCCTAAACCTAAGATAACTACATTGACGATTATTGCATTTATAATTGCCGGAAATGGTTTTTGGCGTTTTTCGGATTATACCAAACAAATACAAGAGAACCGAAAAGAGATAATAATATCAGTCCCCAAAATACAACCAACTTTAAAACAGCCACGCCCTATATATACTAGAATACCATAATGTAACATATTTGTACGCTGGGACCCTTAAATCTCACACTGATCCCAGATAGTTTAGAAATAGGAGGATGACCTCAAGGCCAATTATTCAGAGAGGAAATTTGAAATAAAACTTTTGTTCTTTTTTCTGTAAAGCTTTTCGGATTTGAATGAAAAGAAGGATATGGTTATATATGGCACGAATACTATAATGAGCCATTGGTTTGACAGCAGCAGGAACTGCAATAAAAAACCTGGAGGCACAATTAATGAAAAACAAATCATTTGGACAATATATTTTAAAAATTATTTCAATAATGAGTTATAACCGATAACATGTTTGCTATTGGGCTATTTGCTGAGATTGATGAAATGCAATTTGAATTTAAAACGCAAAAAATCATAAATACAAGGCGGCGATGAAAATGTATGCAATTTTAAGTTGGACATTTCTAATTTTATCACCTGTTTCATTTGCAGGTATATTGTATATAACCTTCAAGAAGTCTAAAAGGAAGATAGTAACAAAATTATTTGAAGGTATATCTTTAGGAGCGATTGTTGCTTATGGGATGTGGTTTGTTAGTGCATATATTGGAATGAACTTTTATTGACAAAGATACTAAACTTGCATATCAAATATATTGTATTGAAAGATGAGGTGAAGTTAAAGTTGAGAAGCGCAAAAGTATTAAAATGGCTATTGGCAGTAGTCTTGGGAATTTGGTTTGTTGTATCAGTTTTCTTTTATTTTCAACATAGCATTCAAGTGGAATCTTACTCAATTGAAAAGTACATAGAATTCGAGAAATTCGGTGTTTTGGTTAAGAATATTGAGAAACGCAATTTTGAAGAAAATCGCATGCATTTTTCGGACAATTCTTATATTGCAAGACTTGATTTGCCATCAGGCATAATTAGTACAATATATAAAATCAATTATTTCTATAGCATCCCCTATCATATTGATAATGAAAAAATGAAATATGATATTAATTGTGAAGTTATATTTGACCAAAATGTTATTGACGCGGAAAGTGTAGGAGAGTTGGTTGGAGAAGAATTAAACATAGAACTTTTCAACAATACCTCAGGTTCATACATAAGACCTTCCGGACATTCACGAGAAATTTCTAGCGCCAAGAACATAATACATTGTTCGTATCGTGGAAACTGGTCGCAAAACAATATTGCAGGAGTTAAGATTATTAATGAAAATAACGGTGAAGAGCATGCGATTAAATTTGACAAACAGTTTTTGATTAATAAGTATAGTTTCTTTAATCCGGTGGTTCCTGAACGTAAAAAAAGATCCGATAATCTAATTTACGAATTTATATGGAATTACTACAAGCAAGACTCGCGGTTTAATATTGAAGGCAAATACGTTGAGGATTTTCCATGGGATAATCTAAAAAAGTACGAGGACTTTACTGTAGATAATTATGAATTTTCATATTTAGGACAGTATATGGGGGACGATCAAGTATTTGTTATGAAAGTTTTGGAAAACAATCCAGAAAATCTTCCGATGAAAGAACTTGAATTTCATATGGTATATAAAAATTTGAATTGGAAGATTATTGATGTGAAATAATTGGAGATAATGACATATGCATTTGTTGCAGTGATATGAAATATTGCGGAGAAATATAAGGAGTGAAGTCATGAAAAAATCTTATCAAAAAATTCTAGTGGCAATATCTGTTTTCCTTTTAGCAAGCACTATCATATTGGGAATATTATATATCGAAACAAAAAATAATCAGTCAACAATTAGAAATAAAATATATGACAGTGAATCGATAGAATCCAACTTATCGTATGTATTAAGGATGCAATTGCGTGTGGATTCATGGGCATTCGATAGAATCATTATGAATATTACTGATTCTCATCACAATATCAGTCAAGACGAAATTCATGGGTATATTGAAGGCTATAGGGAATTTATGGATCCCAATGCATTTGGAGTGATTGAAGGAATGATTTTGTGGGATGATACTTCATTAAGTGATCTGTTTTCTGAATTAAGGAAATCGATTATCTACGCAGAAGATATCTGGAACAATACGCCTGAATCCAGGAAGGGTGAAGTTGTTGAAGCATATATCAATCTTAGAGACCTTCTGGTCGAAAATAAAATGACTGATGCAGAAAATTCTTTGTGGTATTATATATTACGAGATGAAGACGAGTCAAAGAAAACACAAGTCATTAATGAAATTCAAACAAATATTGATATTCTTAAACAATTTGCAGATGAGTGGCATATCTTAACCGGTTCTGTAAATTAAATGTCAGTGATTCGAAATTAAATAGATACAAAGAACCGGCCCAAATAATTATTAAGATTGGTTCTTGAATGGAAAACAGTTATCAAAATCATATTATTTTCTTGTGAAACAGATTTCAAATTTCATTTTCAGATTATAAAAATACAATGTTCTTCATAATTATTATTCTAATCAATCAATAAAACTTAAAAATCCATAAGTTAATTTATGGTTAAATTTCGATTTACCAATTTTTCTAAAAACAACTTATCTATATAGTCAGAATTTACTCGGAACGGATTAAATTTTAGATTGTTTTTTGCATCATTGTATCTGATTTCACAATTTACTTCTTCATATATCTCTTTCATGTTATTTAATAAAACTTTGATTTCTTTAATTTCTTTAGTTTTTTCTTCTTCCGTTAATTTTTCTAATTTAAAAATTTTTGCTTGAATTCCTGAATAGAATAATGATAATTCATTATGAACTTCACTTCTATTATCATATGATTCAAGATTTTTTCCTAATAAAATATACTTCTTTATTAAATACTCATTTTCTAAATATCTATCTTCTCCCAATTCAACAAACTCTAATATTATATATGGAATTCCACCCCAAGTAACGCTTCTACTATTCAGTAGAGCATCTGTTCTATAATATTCTAATGCAATTATTTTAACTGAAGCGATAATTAAAAGAAATAGCAAAACCAGAATAACGATATTTTTGATGTTACCTTTATATACTTTATTCATTAAAAATCACCCCTTTTAATTGAATTAATTTTTGTTTTGCCAAATATTACATATGGTATCTTCAATCGCATAATATCATTATTAATCATAAAAAACACCATTTAATAGAAATTAAGGCGGCTTTTTCATGTATAATATGATTGAATTGGTTTTAATACAAACTAATAAAAATTTTCAAGGGGGAAATATTATGAGAAAATTTTTATCAGTTTGGGTCAAATGGATTATTATGATGTATATTCTTGCATGGCTTGTTTCTGCATTTTTACTGAATTCACAAACTGTTCTTAAGTCACTTCTCTTAGTTTCGTTTATTATGTCCATCGTAACTTATGTGTATTCGGGGATGTCGGATAGAATAGATGTGCTTGAAAAGCGAATCAAGGCTCTTGAAGGAGACAAATAAGGTTCGATTATTGACTTGTAATGATTGCGAATTGATTATAACATTGATAAAAAGAATATAAATAATTTGACATAATAAACCATTCAATATAAAAACTTTAATTACCTCAATAAAAAACACAAACGAACTTTTAACGTTTGCGCCGAGTTTTATATATGAAATTTATTTGATATTGCAAAGAAGACGTGGAAATGCCTATAAAAACGGCATTTCCACGTCTTCTTTTGTTTGCTTCATTAATCGGGATTTTTTATCCCAATTCCATTCAATGTATAATTTATTATTTTTTCCGCGTCCTCTATCGAATTGAATTCCTTGTCGTTAAGAAGCTCGTAGACGGTGACGGAAGTCATTATTCCGAAAAAAGTGTAGGCCAATAGATGCGAATCTTCAACGTCGATTATCTTTTCGCTTATTGCTTCTTTGATGTAGGATTCCAGATAGGCTATGTAGTCTTTTACAGCGATGCGAAGTTCCGTTTGCCTAAGCTCAATCCCCCACAGCTGGCTCATTATGACCTTGAAGAAGTCCCTGTTGTCATAGATGACCTTAAGCTGCACGAAGCTGAGCTTCTTGAACTTGTCGATTATTCCGGTTTCCTTGGAAACCGCCTGGTCTATGTCTTGCTTGATGAGTGAAAGGCCTTCCTTGACAATGAAATTGAACAGCTCTTCCTTGGTTTTGAAATGGTAATACAGCGTGCCTTTTGCAACGCCAGCATTTAATGCGATTCCATCCATTGTGGCACCGATATATCCCTTATCGGATATTTCCTTTATGGCGGCTTCCATTATGATTTGTTTTGTGTTCTTCATTTCACACCCGCTTTCGACTGACCGGTCGGTATAGTTAATATAAATATACACGAAAGAACACCTCAATACAAATATAAAAATATTTTGCAGGAATGCTTGCATTTTTTTGTGGGCGGGATTATAATTAGAAAAACTGAACTGACCGGTCAGTATAAATAATGTTTTGGCAATATCAGAAGCGCGAAGGGGAATAGGAATATGAAGAAATTTGGAATGCTTATAGCGAAAAAAAGAGTTTTGGTTTTAATCATTGCCGTATTGCTTGTAATACCGTCACTGTATGGAATTGCAACGACAAGGATCAATTATGACATTCTTACCTATCTGCCCGAAGAACTTGATTCGATGAAGGGGCAGGATGTTCTGAACGACATATTCAAGAATGCTGCGACGGGATATCTTGTGATTGAGGATATGGAAGGCAAGGATGTCTCTGCCATCAAGGATAAGATTTCAGAGATAGAAGGTGTCGAGGGTGTAGTTTGGATTGACGATTTTTTAGACATAAATGTACCCAAGGAAATCATTCCGGGAGACATCAAGGACATATTCTATAAGGAAAATTTCACATTGCTGATGGTGAAATTTGAAAATCCGTCTTCAGCGGACGGAACCCAGGAGGCAATAGGGGAAATAAGAGGAGTCATGAACAAGCAGTGCTTCTTCAGCGGAACATCTGCAATACTCAAGGATACAATAGAGCTTTCCGACAGGGAAACCCCCATATTCGTGCTGCTGGCCGTTGTTCTTGCTGTGATAGTGCTTAGCCTGACGCTTAGCTCAACCCTAATACCTTTCATCTTCCTTGCGGCAATCGGACTAGCTATTCTCTACAACATGGGAACCAATGTGTTTCTGGGGGAGATATCCCATCTAACCAAGGCCCTGGCCGCGGTGCTGCAATTGGGGGTTACGATGGATTTTTCGATTTTCCTTTTGCACAGGTATGAGGAGGAGCTTTCACAAAAGAAGGAAAAGGACGAGGCCATGGCCGACGCCATTTCAAAGACAATGATTTCAATTAGCGGAAGCTCGCTTACAACAATCGCCGGCTTTCTGGCACTGGGCGTGATGAAGCTCGGGATAGGCCGCGACATAGGCTTTGTAATGGCCAAGGGAGTGGCATTGGGAGTCGTTTCGACAGTAACCATCCTTCCGGCGCTGATTCTTGTTTTCGACAAGGCAATACACAGGTTCCGGCACAGGACCATACTGCCGGAATTCACTAAAACGGCGGACTTCATAACGAAGCATTACAAGGGCTTCATGCTGCTGTTTATAATAATTCTCCTTCCGGCTGTATACGGAAAGGCGAACGCGCCTGTATACTACAACCTCGACCAATCGCTTCCAGAGGACATGGAGTCCATAGTTGCGCTTGACAAGCTGAAAGACAAATTCGATATGATGACCACTCACATGATAGTCATAAACGACGAGCTTCCGTCTTATGAGAAAAAGGAAATGATCGATCGCATAGAGGAACTTGAGGGAATACAGTTTGTTGCAGGATATGACAAATACATCGGACCGGCTTTGCCCGAAAGCTTCGTGCCGGATGAAATAAAGGACATCAGCAAGAAGGGCGGCTACAGCATGCTTCTTGCAAATTCAAATTATAGGGCGGCAACGGACGAGCTTAACAATCAGCTCTGCGAGATGGACAGGATTGTCAAATCCTATGATCCGGACGGTCTGATCACGGGAGAGGGCGCCCTTACAAAGGACCTTATCGAAATAGCGGACATAGATTTCAAGAATGTAAGCATAGTTTCCATAATAGCCATTTTTGCCATAATAATGCTTGTGTTCTACTCTTTGTCCGTACCCATATTGCTTGTGGCTTCCATAGAGCTTGCAATATTCATAAATATGGCCATACCATTTTACACAGGAACCGTAATTCCCTTCATAGCATCCATCGTCATAGGCTGCATACAGCTTGGTGCTACCGTAGACTATGCAATTCTTCTGGCTACGAGGTACAGAGAAGAAATACGCAACGGTTATGAAAAGCACGAGGCAATGAAGATCGCACTCGAGGGTTCGATAAACTCAATTGTTACCAGCGGATTGACATTCTTCGCAGCAACCGTTGGTGTGGGTCTCATAGCCGACATGGACCTCATAAGCGCGCTTGCGCTAATGATTTCAAGAGGGGCCCTTATCAGCATGGTTGTAATAATAACGGTTCTTCCGGCGCTCCTGATGGTGTTCGAAAAGACCGTTGAAAAGACAACCTTGCATTGGAAGAAAAAACCTTTGCAAAAGAAAAAAGGCTGCAAAGAGATTTCGTAGAGCGTAATAATATTGAAAGGAAGGGCAGATATGAAAAATAAAAAGCGAATTGCCAGAGCATCCTGCATGTCAATGGCTCTTTTGATGGCATTCTCAAGCTTTTCATGGGCGACGGAAACGGCGACAAAAGAAGAAACTGTTTATGTCAATCTGAGTCATGAAGGAAAAGTGGTCAACATAATCGTGAGCGATTGGCTACATTCAGAAGAGATGGATGTCGAATTTGACGATGTATCCACACTTGAGGGCATAAGGAATGTAAAGGGAGAGGAAGTTCCCGTTGCCAGCGGCCAAAGCCTCAGATGGAAAACTGAAAAGGGAGAAATATACTATCAGGGGACTACGACAAAAAAGCTCCCAATAGAGTTCGAGCTTAAGTACAAGCTGGATGGAAAGCCGGTTTCGCCGGAGCTTCTTGCGGGACGCACCGGAAAACTTGTGATAAGAATGAAGGTCACCAACAAGGACTCTCATGACGTAATGCTCTCTAGCGGAAGCAAGCGCCTGTTCACACCGTTTGCCGTGGCTGCCGTATTCAATTTTCCGACGGACAAATGCAGAAACATTTCGGTCAATACGGGCAAGGTCATAAACGACGGCAATACAAGCATAGTCACATATGCCTCAGTGCCTGGCCTGGAAGAGAGTCTCGACATTGACGACGATGATTTCGATGAAATGTTCGACCTCCCGGAAGAGCTTGTTTTGGAAGCGGATGTGAATGATTTCGAGATGGGTGACATACTGATAACAGCTGCATCAGATTCGAGCATTCTAAACGACATAGAGGGATTTGACGACATGATAGAAGAGACTGAGGACGGGGTCTGGGACCTCTCGGACGCAAGCGAGGAAGTGCAAAGCGGAATAGAAGAGCTTAGCGACGGGACTGAGGACTTGCTGCGGAAATTCGGAGACTTCAATGAAGGCATGTTTTCCTTTGAGGATGCTGTATCTGAACTCGAGGAAAACATAAATGGAAGAATACTCGACGGTTCAATCGACTTGACGGACGGAGCGGAGGAATTTTGGGATAAAACCGGCGAACTCAAGGATGGGACCGAAGAGCTTCAAGACGGTTCCGAGGATCTTGAGGATGGCATCAGGTCCGCATATCTCGGAGCGGTGGATTTGAAGGACGGCTCGGAGCAGTTGACCGCGGGAATAGAGCAGATGATTGCTGAAATGGGGGCAAGCTCAATGGATACCGACTCCGTCGGCGAGGCCGTTGAGTATGCGGTAAAGAATGCTGTCGAAGGCGCTGTCGCGGCTGTCATAGCTGGAGACCACTCGCTTACAGAGGCCCAGGCGGCGTATCTTGAGGCTGCGGCAAGCGCTGCGGGTGAAGAAGCCGGAGCGGCCGCAGGTGCTGGAGTCAAGGCTTCCTTGGACGAGAAAATGGGCGAATTGATGACAAAGCTCGGGGGCGGTTTAAGCCAGTTTCTTGCTGGAGCGCAAGCACTTGAAGGTGGAATTGGAAGCCTGACTTCTGGACTCAGGGCCCTTGAGGAAGGCTCGGAAGAGTTAAGTGACGGTATGAAGATACTTGACGAGAATGCGGATCTCTTCCAGGATGGTGCCGAGGAGCTTGCCGGCGGAGCGCTCGAGCTGATGGACGGACTCGGAGCATTGGGCCAAGGTGCCGAAAAATTAAAGGAGGGAGCCAGCGGACTGGCAAAGGCTTCAAATACGGCAAACAAAGGAATAGGAAGCCTGCAAAGCGGCGCAGAAGACCTTTTTGAGGGATATGAAACCTTCAGCGAAGAGGGCGTCGAGGAACTTCGCGACAAAGTGGTCGAGAAGACCGATGAGTATTACGAATTGTTCGAGATTAAGGAGAGCCTTGCCGAGCTTTCAAGCAGATATGAAAACTTCTCGGGCATCAGCGAAAGCATGGAGGGAAAGCTCAAATTCGTCATCAAGATCGACGGCATCGAAGCCGAGGATGAAAAAGTTGAAGCTCCGGTAGTGGAGAAGGAAGAAACAGGATTCATTGCCTGGGTTAAAAATAAATGGAAGCTTATATTCAAAAAATGATGCCGTGCTGCCGCTGATTTGAATAATCAACAAATTATGATGAGAAAAATTAAAGGAGAACAATGAAATGAAAAAATACTTGAAGAAAACCATGATGATACTGATGTCCGCAATTCTTGTTATGAGCTCTGTGGGGATGGCCTTTGCGGACGAGGCGGAAAGCGGGGACGCTGAGGTTGAAAATATAGAAGCCAACAGAAGCGAAACATCAATAAGCTACAATAAAAGCTGGATAACGGAAAAGGTTGTCGCAATTGACGGCATTGCCTATGTCCCGCTTTTGCAGATAGCGTCGTTGCTGGGTTTTGACACTTCATACGACGAGCCGACCGACACATTGGAAATATCGAGCGACTGGAATCCGGAAAATTTCAGGGGAAGCGCACAGCTTGTCTTTGCAAACGGAACAACATACAACGGCGGCTATGAAAACTGGAAATTCGATGGAGAAGGCACATTGACATTTCCCGACGGGTCCAGCTATGAAGGACATTTTGCGGGCGGAGTCATGAGCGGAGAAGGCAAGTACTCAGCGGCTAACGGAGATGTCTATGAGGGTCTTTTCGCGGACAATACCTACTGCGGCTATGGGGAATACACATACGCAAATGGAGACCTTGTTGAGGCGGAATTTGAAGGAGGAACATTCGAAGGATATGCATGTGTGGATTTAAGCGGGACAGACGAGAAAGAGCAAGTGAAGGCTTACAAATGGGAAAGCCCTTTTGAGACTTTCGACATTCAAAGCAAGGCCTTTGACAGAAGCTTGTTCAACGGAACCGTGGAAATAGTTTATGCTAACGGGAACACTTACGATGGAGGCGTAACCAACAGCATGAAAAACGGCAAAGGCGAATTTACAGCTTTCGACGGAACAAAATACGACGGAAATTTCATGATGGGCAAAAAGACCGGATACGCGTCAGTTGAATATCCGGACGGAAGCATGTACAAAGGATACTTCAAAGACGGCGCATACAATGGTTATGGAAAGCTTTACTACCAAAACGGAGACGTTTACGACGGCGCATGGAAAAACGGTGAAAGAGAAGGCTACGGAAAGTATACCGAAGCCAACGGAAACTATTTCTACGGAATATGGCAAAACGATCTGAAACATACGAAATACGAAGAAGACGACGAGGACTACGAAGGCTACGGAACATATGTTGTAAACAAGAAAAACACATCCGACGGCGAAACCGACAAGTACAAGCAGAAATGGAACGAAGGCAAGCTGATAAGGGAGCGCAAAGACAATTGAAGAGACTGATTTTGAAAGACAAGTAAAGGCGGGGTGAATATGCGATAGCATATTCACCCCGCTTTTATGTTAAATCTTTGTTGATTTTGTTGACAAAGACTTTTTTCATGGTAGTATATGAGTAAATAATCATATAAGGAGGAGAAAAATGAGGCAGGTCGAGATACTG
>Ga0209936_1000098_pt1 | contig 54470 bp, 48 predicted proteins | sample SalPonR1_A_D1_MG_FD_185694 | JGI IMG/M metagenome (GOLD analysis project Ga0209936, IMG submission 185694) | Salt pond soil microbial communities from South San Francisco under conditions of wetland restoration - Salt Pond MetaG R1_A_D1_MG... ...
CTTTGTTTTAGGTTTAAGGTTATTGATCAACCCAAAAGATCGGACAAGGAGACCTTTTTTTGTAGCCACCCACCGGTGGGTGGCTACAACTCCCTCAGACACACAAATCTGGACAGTACTTAAATTTGTATCAAACAGGTATACCCGGCTTTTCATTTGTATGGATATAACTTATGATGAAGTAAAAGATAGTATATATACTAAAAGTTTTTACTGAACATGTAATTTATTTGTAATTTTATAAAAATTATAAATTTGCATCTAAATATATTTAGAAATATAATATGTCTTCACAATCAAATAACAAATAGGGGATTTATACATGAGATATATTGTAATTTTATTTTTAATCATTCTTCCATTGGATATTGTAGCACAAGAAGGACAATCGGAAGAAGTGATATACCAATCTGTTTTATTAACGCCAGATAATACACAACTTGAAGCTTTCCAGGAAGCGATGGCTGAACACAATCAGACATTTCACAATGAGCCGGGTCCTTATCACTCAAACGTATGGTCTATATCCACTGGTCCTAATGCCGGTAAAATTCTTTGGACCATGGGTCCCTTAAACTCTTATGCTCAGTTAGATGATCGTCCATCGGGTGATCATGATGATCATTGGCAGAATGTGGTTATGCCTACCGTAAAAGATACTGAAACCGTTGAATATTGGAGACTCGACCAGGATTTATCAAATGTGGTTGAAGGTGACTATTCGATTGCTTTTGTACGCATACATAAAATAAACTCCAAATATGGGTTTCTGGTTCCCGATGCACTAAAAAAGCTTAGCGAAACTATCAAAGCATTGGAGGAAAATCCAAGCTGGGTGGTCTATGATAATGAATTTATCCAGGGAGATCTCGGCAGACATATTGCTACCATGACTTTTCACAACAGCATGGCCGAAATTGACGAGGAGTGGGATTTCAGAGATACTTTTGAAGAAGTTTATAGCAGAGGAGAGTGGGATCGCTGGACAAGAACGATGGACCATATAATGGAAGATCAGTATGACGAGATCTGGGTACTTGTTCCAGAATTAAGTGGCAGCCAGGAATAAGCTGCTTTTGTTATGGTAAAATATATTAAAGCCTGCCAAAAGCAGGCTTTTTTTATAATTTTTCGTGGGTGTTTTACAATAGGGAGATATAAAACCGGGTAATTCGGTTAATCTGTAATTTAAGGGAAGGATACTAAAGAAATTTTTTGCAGGGTTTGTCAGGGTTAAAAAAATTCGCATAACTCATATATGATTTTTTTTACTTTAACCTGGCAATTTCTAAACGAATATCCTTTATCAAAACCTCAAGGCTGCCTAATCGCCCGTCTGCCCGCCACATGATACGCGAGTGTGTATGGTACATTCCATTTGCAAGTTCTTTCAGTTCGCTCTTCGTCTTCATATTTTGAACAATCCTGTTGAATTCATCTTCAGATGTGTACAAAGGTTCTTCTTTTAAATAGCCTGCCCTGATTCGGGGAGGAAGAATACCATTGACTGTTTTGTCTATTTCGGTCCGGACAGGCAGATAGGTTTCTGCCCACTGTTCATGAAGGTTTTGAAGATTGTAATAGTAGAGAATATCGTCTTTTAATGGTTTGTTTTTTAACAGCTTGAGATTGCCGGTGGTTTTCAGGTCGGTGATTGTATTGTCGTAGATTTGAGCAAACTGCAGAAATCCTGCCTGTGCCAGGCTCATCACAAGAGCCAGCGTATCAGTATATTGTACTTTCTGCCATTCAACCGGACGCATACTCAAGCCATCCAGTTCATAGTCATTATCAATAAAATCAATGATGTTGAGCATCCTATTAGCATTTAAACCTGCGTTCCTTTTTCGAAAATCATACTCGGTTGAGTCTGTCTGCAGGTCTTGTAACAGGCTTTCGTAATAAGAGACCTCCAGCAGATTCAGTTTACGTTCCTCATTCCAGTTATTTACCTGCAGTGCAATCAATATCCCGATCACCACCAGCAGAATTTCACCAATGGCGTAGAGCAGGTACTTTCGAACATTATCCCCTGTCCGGCCTTTTAACGGATGTTCAATCAGTTTTTTACGGATGGTGCGGAAGAATCTTAGCATTGGAATCGCGGAATTTTGGGATTAAGGGATTTCACGAATTAATTTGAAAGAATCAGACGTTTAAATGTTAGACTTTTGGATCCGAAATTGATCAGCAGCCCAATTTCTAATCGATACGCTTTTAAATAATTTAGTGCTTGAGCAAGATGAACATCTTCAAGCTTTTTAATAGCTTTGATCTCTACCAGAACTTTTCCTTCCACCACAAAATCGGCTCTTCTTGTACCGATGGGTTCTGGTAATCTTTATAAAAGACGTCGTGTTCAATTTCACGTTCGAATCCCAGGTTTTTTTGGTTTAGTTTATAAGCTAATGCCCGTTGATAAATCACTTCCTGAAATCCATTACCTAAAAATGAATGCACTTCGAATGAAGCCCAATTATTTTTTCGGTTATATCGCTATGCTTTAAATCCGTGTTCATCCTTCAATTCATTAGATCAGTGTGAATCCATCAATCTGCTTAATCCGTGATTCAAATTAGATGCAGCAATAGTACATCAGCCCTCACCTCTTAAACTTTCCACCCTCTTCAGGCGGCGATAAAAGCGCCGGCCCTCTGAATTTGTGAAATCGAGAACCAGGTCACTATCATCAAAATAGAATGTACGTATTGCTGACCGGCCAATGCGATTTGGTAGTTTTGCCCCCTCAATATTGTGTGTGATGGTTTTTGCCTCATAATCCACAGTGTAAGTGCCGAAATACCCGATATAAGGGCGATAGATTTCACCCCGCTCTTCGTTGGTCGTCTCACTGTTTACCGTGGGCCGGTCGAACTGGGTCATAATGTGAAGCGACAAGTTTCCTTCGGGTGTATAGACAAAAATACCCGGTGCCTGATTTCCGAGCGATTCGATTTCAGTTCCGTCCGCATTCCAGTCGTGGTACTCAACCAGCCGCCAGACGCCTTCCACCCGGGAATCAGTCTTTTGGCTCATGCCTTCGGTGGGACGCAAACGCTCAATAACACTTGCATCCACCCAGTACACATCGCCTTCGGCAACATTTGGCCAGCCGCTACCCGGGGGATTGCTATTTCTGCGGGAGAAAAACAGGTACTTTCCGTCCGGCGTGACCATCGGGCAGTAATCGAGGATCTCGGAGTTGACCTCCGGCCCAAGATTGACGGGCTCTCCCCAGCTACCATCAGCTTTGCGGAACGAAACATACAGGTCACCACCGCCGTATCCGCCTTGACGGGTAGTGGTAATGATCATATAGCTCTCGTCAGGGGCAACGAAAGTATCACCGGTGCCGGATTCGCTGTTGACCGGCGCACCGACATTGACCGGTTCTTCAAAACCGCCATCAACAAGACGTTGTGCCCGATAAAGGTCGCTGCGGTCTTTTGCCAGTCCACCGGGTCGACTGGAAGTGAAATACAGGCTGCCGTCGGCTGCGACCGATGAGTAGATTTCGTTCGCCTCACTGTTGAGCGGTGCAGGCAGCGGTTCGGCCGCAGACCATTCACCGTTCACGCGGCGGCTGACCCACAGGTTCAGATCACTGTGTTTACTTTCAGGTTCCACGGGATGGGGCCCCATGAAATATAGTCGCAGGCCGTCCGGTGAAACTGACATATCGACCGCCCAGGTATGCGGTGCGTCCGGATAAAGCCGCAGCGGCCGGGCTTCGCTCCAGGCGCCGTCCTCATACCTCATGTGGTGCAGGGTCGGCCGGGACTTACCCGGGTATTCTCCTGTCTCATCCGGCCCATCGATCAGCCGGGTAAAGAAAAACTCACGTCCATTGGGGGAGAAGACACTGTTGAGTTCCACCGCTTCCGTACTGACGACGCCCGGCGCAAACAATTCGGCTGTGGTTCCGGGCGGGGTTTGTGCCAGGTAGCGCATTTCCGGCTCCGGCGGGCCGGCAGAGTTGGGACTCTGTTTGTTGACTTCCCCGTTTTGATTGCAGGAGACAAGAAGAATTAAAATCGGGATTAGTTTGCAATTAATCTTCATAATCTGTGATTCTAACCCACCTCAATAATCATCGTTGGCCTGATGGCGCTCATATGCATTTTTTCCGAACCGGTATCGGACGTAATCGAACAGGTATAATCCTGTTTTTTGGCTTTCTCTTTTATTTTCAGTTTGTGAACCTTGTTATCGCCCGGTATAGTAAATGGGAATTGATCAGAAATGTCAATATCCTGCTTTCCGCAGTCAACCGTATAGGTATTTCCATCAGTTGATTTAAAACGGATATGTTTTCCTCTGTTTATGGTAATTTTGTTTTTACTGAACTTGTTGTCACTGATATCTACGTTTACTGACATAATATTCCACTTTTTAGTTTTTATCTTCATTTAAATACCGGTCTGCTATTTTCAGGAATTCAGGGTCATTTCTGATTGAGTCCAATTCCGGATCCGGCCCATCCAGAAATTCTTCCAGCCTGTAACCACCATCAACGGCTTTTTCAATCCATTTCAGGGCTTCGTTTCTGTTCCCCAAATGTTCATATATAATTCCAAGGTTCATCACATTATTTACTTCGGCAGGCCCCATTCTCAAGGCTCTTTCAAGGAAAGTTTCAGCTTTCGTATCTTCATCAAGGGCTATATGATAGGAAGAGAGGCTCAACAATAGCTCCGGGTCGCGCGGGTTTATTTCAAGCTGCTTTTCTGCAAGCTCAATTGCCCTCAGAACTGCTTTTTCAGATCCTTCACTGTTTGGCGGATCCGAATATTTGTAAGCACTTCCCAGGAAGCTCCACACTTTATAATCGGCGTCGTTAAGTTCAAGTGCTTTTTCGTAATTCATGGCAGCCTCAGAGAAGTTGCCGTTGTAATAATTCATTGTAGCCATATTTGAATAGACACCGTAATTCGGCTGAATTTCAACCGATTTCCTGAATGCCTCAAGAGCTTTGTCCTGCTGACCCAGGTAGTAGTAAACCCCACCGAGATTGCGGTATGCGGCTGCATTGCCGGGGCTTAGTTCCGTGACAATCTGAAACTGTTCTGCTGATTCCTCAAATCGCCCGTGCTGTGAGTAGAATACCCCGAGTTCTGCATATCCTGCCCAGTAATCCGGTTTTATCTCGATCACTTTTTTATAGGTTGACTCGGCTTCTGATAAGCGCTGCAATGAACTAAAAGCTCTCGCCCGTCCCCTGTAGGATTCAAAATTGGTTGAGTTCAGCTCAAGAGCCGTGGCATGAGCGTCCAATGCCATTTCATATTCACCTTTTTCGGTAAGCAATGTACCCAGAGATGTGTGAACAGGAGAGAGAGTCCTGTCGATCTTTATAGCTCGCCGGATGCTCCGTTCTGCAGGATCGAACCAGTCGGTATCTTTAGTTCGTCTGTACAAGTACAGGTTGGCATCGCCCAAAGCGGCATGGGCAAGTGCAAATTCGGGATCCTCTTCAAGAGCACGATTAAACAGGTGTATGGCTGCGTTGATATCTTCAATCCTGTCAAATCGCTGCAAGTGGCCGATTCCTCTCAGGTAGAATTCATAAGCACCCGGCACGATAGTACCGCCTGCAGCAAGCACTTTTTGTACTTCCGGCTTAACTTCCAAACCGAGCATATTTGCAAGGTTGAAAACAGCATCATCCTGTAAAACAGAACTTTCAATAAACGTATCATCGATAATTCTCGAATCAATCTGTTGGAGTGTCGCCGCGTCAATCAGGTTCAGAATTACCCTTACTCCCCGGTCGAGCTGCTGGACACTGCCGGTTACTACAAGATTCACTCCAAATGTTTCCCGTGCCAGCGAAGCCGTGCTGATATTACGGGCAACCGTTTCACTTGCAGGTATAACAAGATAGTTATCCTGGAACTGCTCGAGCTGTGATAATTTACTGGAGAGGGTTTCAACAAGGCCATCCACAAAAACCTGGTTTTCAGAATCATCCCCGATATTTCGAAAGGGAAGAACAGCAATCTGCCTGTACTCCGGGATTTCAACACCGGAGAGAAACGGCGGCATCGAAATGGTGCCTCTGACCGATAACATTACAACGGTTGTCAATACCAGTACCGAAACTACTGCAGTTAAGAGAATACCAGTGTACGACTTTTTACCGGAAACTGCCTGTTTTTTTGCAGACGGTTTGTCCTGCAGTATAATTTCCGGGAGCTTTACTGAACCGCTTTTCAGGGCCTCGAGATGAATAACAAGGTCATTCATGGTTTGATACCGGTCATCACAATTTTTCCGGATCGCTTTTTCTATGATCCACTGCAGTTCATCCGGAAGTTCCAGGTTCAGATCGGTAACCGGCTTGGGTTCATCGTTTATGATGGAATACATCATGGCGTGAAAATAATCACTCTTGAAAGGGTGGATACCAGTGAAAAGCTCATAAAGCAAAAGTCCGAACGAAAAAATGTCACTCCGGTGGTCTACGGTTTCGCTGTTAATCTGCTCCGGAGACATATAGGCGGCAGTACCGACGGTTGAGCCGCTCTGGGTCAGCCGCGATTGCCCTGCCAGTTTTGCCAGCCCAAAATCCACGATCTTGACATCCCCCCGCAGGGTAAGCATGATGTTACCCGGTTTGATATCACGATGGACAATACCTGATTCGTGAGCCGATTGCAGCCCCCGGGCCGTTTGGATGGCGATATCAAGAGCCTCAGAAAATCCGGGAGCACCCCGTTTGATTCTCTCCTGGAGTGATTCACCTTCATAATAAGCCATGGAAATGAACATGCTGCCGTCTTCACTTTCACCAATTTCATGAATCCTGCATACGTTCGGATGGTCGAGGGCGGAAGCAGCCCTTGCCTCCTGAAGGAAACGTTCTTTGGCATCATCTCCAGATTGCAGATGCAGGGGCAGCAATTTTAAAGCAACCGGTCGATCAAGTTTGGTGTCGTGCGCTTTAAATACCACACCCATTCCCCCTTCTCCGAGTTTACCAAGAATTTTGTAGTGTGATATGTTTTTATCCGGCATGATGTTTCTGTTTTAAATTTGTCCGAAAATTGTCTAATTCATATAAAATTTTTCCCGGTAACCAGTGTAAATGTTTTTATATCAGCATCTTGACTTGTTACGGATTTTTTAGAATCACTGTTCTCTTCAAGAGACATTTTCCATTGGTATAGTTCACCCAGCGTATGACGGATGCTCTCCAAAAATGAGTGAAATTTTCCCTGTGTCTCATATTCTTTTATTGATTCGGGGTTATCCCAAATCGTAAATGAGAGAATTTCATTGCTTTTATTAGTATCCTCGATCAGAAATGCATATTTGCATCCTTTAACTTTTTTTAATTCGGGCAGTATTTTTTCTTTGTAAATAGAATTGAATTCATCGGTATGCTCCGGTTTTAATGTAAGTGACAGTACTCTCATATAATTGTTTGAAACAGGTATTTCATCAGGCATCGGGTTTTTATTACCGAAGATCGGGTAGGATTTAACAACCGGGTTTACGGTAACCGGTTCATATTCCAGGATATCACTTTTAGACAACCGGATTTTCCACTCAATACTCTCTTCCAGTACCGGGTTGATAAGTTCAATATTTTTTGTAAACTCACCGCTGTTTACATAGTTGCCTGCATCTTTTTCACTTTTCCATATTGTAAGGGAGAGATATTTATTTGATGAATCGATGCTGTACATCAAGCCGGCAAACACGCAGCCGGGAGTTTCCTGCAGTGAATGTAGAATACTATCTTCATAAACCCTTTCGAGCCAGGTTCCCTGTCCCTTTTTTATATTGGCTTCAACAATTCTCATATACATAAGCGGTTTCTCCTCTTGTTTATAAATTTCTGGTTAAGACAACTGCGGTCATATCATCAAAGCGGTTCGTATTCTTACTGAAATCGGTACTCGACTTGAATATTATTTCAATCAGATGTTCCGGACTGCTCAGTTCAGATCCGGAATTTATCAGCAATTCCTTTAGCCTCTCTTCTCCATATTGCTCATCATTTTCATCCATATTGTCAGTAATTCCATCAGAATAGACAATAATGCAGTCTCCTTTTTCAAGCTGAATAGTATCCTGCATAAACTCCTGCTCGTCTAAAACTGCCAGCGGAACACCGCCTGAGGTAAGGCGTATATGGCTGCCATCAGGTTTTAGTAAAAATGGATATTCGTGTCCGGCACAGGAATAGGTTAGTGTACCACAAGAAGTGTCAATAATTCCCAGGAACAGGGTTGCAAATTTTTCGGGACTTGTACTTTGATACAATTGATGATTTGCGCACTTTAAAATTGCAGATGGCTCACTCAAATGAAGGGCTTGTCCTCTGAGAATCGCCTGCAGGTTCGACATCAGAAGGGAAGCCGGCAAGCCTTTGCCACTGATATCACCAAGACAAAAAGCCCAGCAGTGATCATCGATTCTGATGAAATCGTAGTAGTCGCCGCCGACTGTTTGAGCCGTCAGGTTTTTACCGGATAACCTGTAGCCCTCTATTTCGGGTGCTGCTGATGGCAGCATTTTTTTCTGTATATCAGAGGCAAGTTCAAGCTCCCTGCGAACAAACTGAAGGGTTTTCTCCTCTTCGTAGAGTCTTGCATTCTCAACTACCTGTGCAGACTGTGCTGCGATAATGGATAGCAATCGCTGATCCGATTCAGTAAACCCGGAGTTGTTTTCATTCAATTTATTGTAGACTGTAAGAATTCCGATCAGCCTGGATTTTGCCATTAAGGGTGCACTCAAAACTGATCTGATGGTGGGATCCCACTTCACATTCCGGAATCTCTGATCATTTTTTGGATCATTCATCAGTAACGGCTTTTTGTTAATTTGCATCCAGCCGATAAGATTTTGATTCAGGTGTAGTGGTTCATTCTTATTCGAACTGATCATACTTCTGACAAGTGTATGCGAGGGGTTAAATTCATCTGCGGCAACCAGTGTAATATCACCCTGTTCGGCTTCTATGGAACGAATCGATTTACCGATAATCGATCTCATAATCTTTTCACTGTCCAGGCTGCCGCCGATTGACAATGCGAGATTGTTGAGAATCGCTAATTCATCTACTGCACGCCGCAGCCGCACGTTCTCTTCATTCAGGCGTTTGATTTCTGCTTCGGATTTTGAAAACCCTTTTTTTTCTTTAAACAAAACTAATTTTTATTAATATGAGCATTTTTGTGATAACAGAGTTTCAAAAATGGTCTGTTTCACGATGTTTCTGTGTTCAGTAGATCAATGGCATGGGTGATATGACCGATACGCCCGTGCATATTCATCCAGCTGATCAAACCGGGATCCGATTTTTTAATCAAGATGAATGAGGATCCGTATGTGAAATTGGATCCGGTTCCAAACTCTTCTGAATAAAAAGGTAATCCCGGATTGTCAGGATTGGGGCCACATAAAATGAGATCTATATTTCCCTCTTTCAGAAGTATATCAGCACTGCCCCGGTTTGAAGCTGTCAGAATAGTGGCTGTTCTTCCGAGCCCGGACTGAAGTTTTGCAGCAATTTTATCCAGATGAGCTGCTGCGCCGGACAGGATCAGAATTGTTTTTTTCTCTGCAGAGCTGCCGTATTCTGTTTCTTTCTGATTGCCGGTTACGCTCCGGGAAATTAAGTCTGCTTCAAGGCTTACATATTCGGATGCAGTTTTACCCGTGTTTTTAATTTTTTTTGATTTGGGATCCTCTTCTGGCATTGCTTTTTAATCATTGCATTTAAAGTTGCCGGCAAGTACAAATATTCGCTTCAAATCAATATATATAAGAAATGGGTATAAAATTTATAACTGTGTCGCAATCTTTTGTTGAATTGTCCAATTATCTCAAAGAACTACTTATTCAGATGATAATCTCTCAGAACATAAAATGCTTTCTTCTTAAAACCTGTATCAGAAATCAGGTTCTTGCGGTTACACCCGCCCTGAATATCGGTTAATGGCCTACGGGGCGATCTGAAATCAGCCGGAATCCATGAAAATAGATATATAAAATTGAATCTTCTGGCAACCGGCTGCAGGATATATGCTGATTTTGATTGATAAAAATATTTAAATCAGTTTTGAATGCTCCTGCAGCCTGTTGCTCAGTTTCGAAGATTCATTTTCAGGAGGGGTTATTCCCAGGTTCTGAATACGGATTCAACAAAGTATGCTCGCGGATTTTTACAGCTTGCAACAGTATTCATCATCTGCTCATAGGCTTCCCCGACTTTATAAAAATTTTGAGCCATATTTCCCCTGTGCTCAAAACTTTGCCACCAGAGAGTAGTCATAAAGTCATATTCGATATCCTCAAAGCCAAGGTATGGAACCTGCAGGTGAATTCCGTAGCCGCCCATTCCTTCCTCTTCAATCATTTTGGAGGCTTCTTTATAAACACTCGCAGCGTAGTCCATAGAGACTCCATCATTAAGCTTGCAATCCGCCATTTGTACCGGGAAACGATCATCCATTTTTTCATTTTCCCGCAGATCATCTACCACGATGTGATCCATGGTCGCGAATGTGACCTTGCAGGTGTGCGGATCATCTTCATCCTGCTCATCAATATATTTATTGACGTAATTACCGTACTCTTTGTAGAGCTCTTCGCCATTCGGCCATGCACCCACCATAACGTGAGTAAAATCGCGTTCACCGGCTATAAGTGGTCGCATCAGGTACTGGTTATATTTGCTGCCGTCAGCCGTAACTTTTTCACCATATTCTTTGGCGTTGCTGATTACATCTGCAAATGTAAATCCTTCATTTAAATTACAGATTATATATTCCATGCGAACGTTTTCATCTGTTTCCTGGGCAAAAGCATTCATTGTCAGAAAAGGAAGTATCGCAAGTAAAGCGGTTTTCATTATTGTGTTTTTCATCTGGTATTATTTAGTTAGTTGTGGTTTAAGTTTTTAGGGATCTTACATGCGTAACTTGTTAATATTTGTGCTCCATAACCGGCTTTAACTACACCTATTTTCACCAGTGAACTGCCTGGATCAAAAGATGTAAAAAAAGCGGTCGGTTCAAATCCCTGGGTAAGAATAGCCGTATTTTTACAGGATATCTTGCACTATTTGCGCAAATGTTTGGATTATTTGCGCAAAGAGCTGGAATAAGCCGGTTTTTTTGCAATTCTTACTCAATGATAATTCTCGGTGGTGACTGGCCGCGGGCATATTCAAAATCTTTGTGAATGAAAACAGAATAGGGGTGAATACCACTGGGAGCTTCGCTTGATATGGCCAGCACCAACGGGTTTCCGTCTCTGACTGTTCTTGTGCTCAAACCTGTTATCCTGGAATCCGGAAATTGAAAAGATGCATCAGATCCTTCCACAATCCACCGGATCCGGTCACCTCTTTTTACGGTTACATCGCTTTTGCTTGTATCATCAGCCATAACAATCCGCCATTCATTGGCAATTACTTTAACAACAAGATTGTATTCGGTGGTCTGTGGTTGTGAGTAAACTTTGTTTACATTCACCATTAGTAAAAACATTAATGCCAGTACTATGCCGGCAGAGATCATCTTTTCTTGCATCGCCTTTTCCATTGTTTAAGTTAAACCCGGTTAATTGTTAACCTGGTCTGTTTCCTGTAAAATTTTTTCAAAGCGGGAATCAGAAACGAGTTCTTTCAATTCTGGCTGTCTTAATATCTCCGATTTGGAGTAGCCGTTCTCAATTGCTTTAATCAGCCATTTGATAGCCTCATCCCGCTGTCCAAGTTGTTCAAATGTTGTGCCTGCCGAGTACATGACATATGTATCGTCAGGTGATATTTCAAGTGCCTGCTGAAGATAATTCCTGGCAATCATGTCATCACCAGTCATGGCATAATAGCCGGCTATATGGCTCAGGATTTCAGCGTTGCTGGGATTCACTGTCATCCGATCCAGGGCAAGCTCTATTGCACGTTTATAGGCATCTTGTGCTTTATCCCGTTCATCCGGAATCCAATAGTAAGCAGAGGCAAGATTTCCCCAAAGGAGATAATAGCTGCTATTAATTTCAAGAGCTGTTTCGTACATTCTTGCAGATTCTTTAAACCTTCCTTCAATATAGTACAGGGTTCCAAGATTTGAAGATGTCCCGAAAGATTTTTCAATATTAAGTGACAGTTCATACATTTTCCTGGCATCCTCAAGCTCTCCTGTAAAATAGTAGACAGAGCCAAGGTTCATATACCCCCGATAGTTATCGGGAGTCAGCTCAATTACACGCTTAAACTGGTCTTCAGCCTCTTTAAATTTGTTGGTTCGCAGATAAAATGCACCCAAACTATTATATCCTGCCCAGTAATCCGGTTTCAGGCTGATTGATCTGAGGTAGGTATCCTCGGCCTGCTGATTATTCCCACTGCTTTCATAAGCTCTTGCAAGACCCATGTATGCTTCTGCGCTAACAGGATCAGCTTTGAGTGCGTCATTAAAGTTTTGAACAGCCAGATCGTAATTACCGGTACCAGTGTTGATCATGCCCAGCACAATATGAACCTGTACGTGTTTGTTATTCAGCGCAATTGCATTTTGAACCTGATTTTTAGCAAGCTCTGCCCATTCAGAAACATCATTAAATTCAAATTTACGCCAAAAAGCTTGTGCCAGACCAGCATGTGCAAGTGCAAACTGAGGATCGAGTTCTATTGCTTTGTTAAAAGATTCTATGGAACTGTTGATATTTTCAAGTCTTTCATAGCGCTGCAAATAACCAAGCCCCTCAAGATACTGTTCAAAAGCGGTAGCATTTGATGTTTTCCCCTCCTGTATTACCTCGCGAGATTCAGGATTGAGTTCAAGATTAAGCATAGCCATTAAACGTTCAACGGAGCTGTTGTGAAGTTCTAAAACATCTGATGCGTCAACGTCAATGACAGCAGAACTTATCTGGCGAAGATTTTCTGAATCAATCAGGTTTATCGTCAGCCTGAGCCTGTCTTCAATTGGCTGCAGACTTCCCGCAATTGCATAATTGACTCCAAATGTTTTATGAGCTTGTCCGGCACTTGTAATGCTGTTGGTTCTGATTTCTCCAGCTGGCACAACCCAAAGTGCATTTTGAAACTGTTCCAGCTGGGTTAAATTACTGGTAATTGTTTCAACAAGTCCGTCACTGAAAACCTGCCTTGATGCATCAGCACCAATATTGGTAAATGGAAGTACTGCGAGATGGACAAATTCAGATTCAGGTCCGGTAAAAAACCATCCTGAAATATTTTGCTGCTGATGTATAAACAGATATGCAAATAAAAAGATACTCAAAATCAAACCGCCGGTCATAAAAACTTTACGCTTCTTATGGCTCTTAAAATCTGCTAAACCGGTTCCTGGTATTTTTTTTGTAGTTGTGGCGCCTGACCGATATGATTCCTGAGTCATTTGAAGATCTTCGAGCAGATCAGCAGCTGTTTGGTACCTGCCGGCTGTATCTTTTGATAAGCAGCGGATAATTATTTGTTCAATTTCATACGGAATATTTTTATCGAAATCGGATAGGGGCGGTGGATCCGTATTAATAATGGAGTAGATTATTGAATGATCGTAATCACCGCCAAAAGGCAATTTACCTGAAATCATTTCATATAATACAACACCGAAAGACCAGATATCTGAACTTGCATAGAGTTCATCACCGCGAATTTGCTCGGGCGACATGTATGCCGTAGTGCCTAATGTTGAACCGGTTTTTGTGATAAGCTGATCGCCGGCTATCTTGGCAAGTCCAAAATCCAGTATTTTTATTTCACCGGTTTCCGTTACCATGATGTTCCCGGATTTTATATCGCGATGTATAATTCCTTTTTCATGAGCAGCCTTCAATCCCGATGCGATTTGTATAGCGTAGTCAAGCACGGTTTCTGAAATTGCTTTCTCTGCTTTACGACTATTTTGATTTACTTGACCAATTGAACTTTGAGTGGTTTCTTTATTTGCAATAGCACGATTGCTGAATTTTTCCCGAATTGTTTCTCCTTCGATGTACTCAATCGCTATGAATTGACTTTCATCATCTTGCTCTTCAATATTGAAGATCTGGCAAATATTCGGATGATTGATCCGGGCCGCAGCCCTTGCTTCCTGTAAGAAGCGCCGGTTAGATTCATTTGCCGATTCTGTGTTTGGAGGCAGAAACTTCAGGGCTACATTCCTGTTCAGTTTGGTATCATAGGCTTTGTACACCACACCCATTCCACCCTCGCCGAGTTTACCGAGAATTTTATAATGCTTAACCTGTTTGCCTGTCATATCTGATATTCATAAATGGTTTTAAATCAACCGGAACTATTAAAAACAAATACGTGAATTTTATCTTTTTGAAAACTTTTTCCCCTTATGATTTACAGAATTATCTAACTATATAATACCAGCAAACAGTTCCGGAATCTTGCACTATTCGCGCAAATGTTTGGATTTTTTGCGCATATTTGATTTTAAAGTACATTTTCATATCTAGAGTATCAGAGTCTGTTATACATGACCATATTTTATCTGACCTAAAGAAGCGGAATTTTTTACCTGTAACATTTACAAAAAGGATAGAATAAAACGAAAAGGAAACAATATAGAACCGTAATATGTTTTTAATCTTTGCAAACGTTCTTGATAATTATCAGATGAAAATAATCGTACTCTTTATTCTTGCAATAACTTTGAATGAAAACAATATCCCTGATCTTATGAACAGAGACCAAAATAGTTGCAGCTCAGAAACGGAAATCTCACTGAATGAATATAAATGGAAGAACCGTATTTTGGTTCTTTTTGCAAGAGACGCAGAAAGCGATCTTTACCAATCACAAATGAAAAAATTTGCAACTCGCGAATCAGGAATCAAAGACAGGGATTTACTATTTGTATCGGTCTTTGAGGAGGGCTGTTCAAAAATTAACGGTCAGGAAATTTCTGATAAATCCGCCGATTCTTTACGTCAGCGATTGAAAGCCGGAAATAAACCATTCAGAATCGTGCTAATTGGAAAAGACGGTACAGTTAAGTTGCAAAGAGAGAAGGTACTAACTCCTGATGAGCTTTTTGGAATAATAGATCAGATGCCGATGCGTCGCCGTGAAATGAATGGCGGCCGATAAAAAATTATTGCGCAGTTGATTTAAAGCAGGTTACATACAGTTCAAAGATTTCCACTGTCTACATCTTTGATGAATTGTATCATTCCCTCCATATACGTATCCTGATCATCATACATGGCCAGGTGACTTCCCCCGGGGCAATGCAGGTATCTGCCATTCTTAACTTCAGAAGCCATCCATTTCATATGATCCGGATCCATGGTGTCGTGTGCACCCCCGATGGTTAGTGCAGGCACGTGAACTTTGTAGAGATCCGCTTTTCTCTCCCAGTTTTTCAATTTTGCATCTCCTGCCACTCCAAACTCACTGGGGCCCTGCATGGTTACGTATAGTTCCTCGTTGATATTGGCAAAAGCACGGTTGACAGGATCGGGCCAGTTCTCCGGCGGCATTCGCAAAACATGGCGCGGATAAAAATTTGTGTGGATTAATTCGCTGTACCTGGGATTCGAAAACTCCCGGTTGGCTTCCAGGTTTTTGATTTCGGATAAAACATCAGGGTCGAGTTTTGATCCCAGCACCTCATCTGCATATTGAATGTAATCAGGAATAGAGGACATCATATTGGAGATAATCAGCCCCTTCAGATTTTCCTGGTGTGCAAGGGCATATTCCATTGCCAGTATACCTCCCCATGACTGTCCGTACAGATAAAAATTTGCACTGTTCAGTCCGAGAGCTATTCGAACCTGTTCAACTTCATCTACAAACCGGTCGACATCCCACAGCCTGCTGTCAGAAGGCTGGTCGCTGTAAAAGGATTCCAGCTGATCATAATAATAGTATTCAATACCGGCATGGGGCAGATAGGAGTCGAAGCATTCAAAATATTCATGTGTGGCACCGGGTCCGCCGTGAAGAAGCAGAACTTTTACTTTCGGATTATTGCCAACTCTTTTAGTCCATACCTTAAAATCCCCGGCAGGAGTTGAGATAGGGATTAATTTTACACCGCCGCTTAGTTTATCGTCACGGTTTGAATAATCCAGATAATCGTTTGTCATATTGGTCATGTTCACTAATTTAAATCACTTTTAATGTCTATAATAATAAAAAAAGACCGTACATTGCAGCAATAACGAGCAGAACTGCAATTCCAATTACAAAATAGGCTCCTTTGGTAAAATCAGAGATCGTTTTGAGTATTTCTTTGCGATCATTTACATTCGGGAAGGGTTTATCAGGTACTTCTTCTCCAAGGAATTCACAAAGCGGTTCCCATCCCTGGTTAACTGTAAAAATCAACAGCTGATTTGGAGGAACAACACCTTTGATCTCTTCAATATGATCGTGATAACGCTGAATGGCATCTGTTTCGTTATGCATTGTCCCCTTATGTGATCGTTGCCAGATTAATTTGGATGCCATGTTGCCGAATTTCCGCATAAAAGGGACTGTCATTTTAAGAACTTTAAACTGCCAGAGGTTTTCTGTAAAATAGATTGTGTTGATGGTACTGTTATACCAGGCTTCCGGCCCGCGCGGGTGTAGCGTTACCAGAACTTTTGCATCCGGATATGCTTCAAAGAGTTCACGCCACACACAGCAGCCCGGATTATCGACAGTGGCCGTATAATTTTCAAATACTTCATTCCAGTTATGCTGAATCCCTGCTTCTGAATTTGCCACCCGGTTCCAGAAATCGATATGAGCTTTATTCTTCACATTATTGATCACTTCCATCATGTGGTAACACGGATATCCGAGTTCATTGAGTGCGGTGTATGTAGACAGTGTTCCGGTACGTCCGAATCCTGCCCCTATAATTTTCAGGCCCATTTTTTTTATCTGTTATAATACATAACTCCATAAATCCCTGAGACGAATGTAGCTGGTTTTGCTTTCGTTATCTTGTACTTTTTGCGCAAATGTTTGGATTATTTGCGCATTTGACTATCAGCTCCGGTTCACGAAGTGGGTTTTTCCGGGAACACTGTTCTTTACGGCTCCTTTTACCACAGCCTGTTTGCCATAATGATTATTGATGGCATCGGTGGCATAATAGAGTTTTTGCATTTTTTCATCTTCTGTAAAAAAAAGTTCAAGTTGTTCTATCTGCTGCATCTCAATGGTATGAAGCCCGACTCCGCGTATTTTTTGTCCGTTGCGAAGAGCCCGCTGCAAAATATTGAGTGCCGGGGGCTGGCAGTTGTCTAACACATAGTCGTCCAGGTTTGTATATCCGGGAGTGTTAAAGGCAAACGTAACACCGTCCCAGCTTACATCCTGGTACCGGATGTGACAGGCCCACTTGCGTGCTTTCCGGTTATAACCGCGAAGCCGGTAGCAGACCTGCCGTACGGCCTTTACAATTTCTCCGCGTACCTGGTCTGTGTCTGTTGTCCAGTCAGAGAAGGTATGCATATAGCTTACTTCATCGGGTACATGGCCGGTATTGTCGAGAACCCGGGCTTTATCCTGGCCTGCAGCCATTTCATAGAAAAGGCGTCCCTGCATTTCTCCGAAAATTTTTTGAAAAACACCGGGTCCCTGTTTCATGGCATCAGCAATGGTGATAACACCGTAATGCTGCAAGCGCGCGAATCTGCGCCGTCCGATCCCCCATATTTCATCCAGAGGAAGCTTGTAAAGATGCTGTGCTGCATCGTCCTGATTCAGGATAAATATCTCACCGTTTGGTTTTTTTAAATCGGATGCCAGCTTGGAGTAGGTTTTGGAAAAAGCCACCCCGACTGAGCAGACAAGCCCCAGGTTTTCATAAATTTGTTGTTTCAGGCGGCTTACAAATTGCGTAATCGATTTTCGTGAACGCCCTTTCAGGAATGTGACATCCATGAAATACTCATCCATCGAATACTTTTCAACATCAGGGGCAAAATCTTCCATAATTTCCCTCAGGCTTGCACTGATACCTTTATACTTATCGTAATCGATTTGCATAAAAACGAGATAGGGGCAGATCTGGTGTGCTTCAAAAGCGCTCATTGCCGTTTTTATACCGAGCCGGCGCGCTTCATAACTGGCTGTGGCTACGATGCCCCGCGGTGTTCCGTCGGGCTTGCGCCATCCTCCCATGGCTACCGGAAGACCGTAAAGATTGTATGCCAGCTGCTCTACCTGTGCATAAAAACAGTTCATATCGAGATGCAGGTATAGCCGCGGACGAAGGCTGGTATGCTGATGATCTTTTGCCACACTGCTGTACAGTGTGATGCGATGTACATCCTGCTCAAGATCGTAGTTTTTGGGTTTTGTAAAAGACATATTTTAAAACTACATATTTTACACATATATCGCACATATAAATTCGGGGATCCGGAATTCTGTTCTGCTAAACAGAATCGGGCAGGGGAGAAAAGTTTATAAGATCAATTATTTGTAATATTATAAAGAACAGGTACTGAACTATGGAGAATGAACTTAAAATCTTATGGGATCTGCTAACGGCTTTCGGCGTTGGATTGCTTATCGGAATTGAGCGTGGTTGGAAGGGGCGTATAAAAGAAGAAGGAGACCGGGTGGCCGGAATCCGGACATTTGCCCTGACCGGGATTTTAGGCGGGATCGTAGGAAGGTTATCGATGCTGATGGGAGACTGGCTGGTGGCAGCCGCTTTTTTGTCGTTTGCAGCTGTGGTAGCCATTGCTCACTTCGTTGGAGCGAGAGAAAGCGAAGATATTGGGTTTACAACATCGGTTGCACTGCTGATAACGTTCAGCCTGGGAATATGGGCTGTTTTCGGCAGCCATGTCTACATATTCAGTGTGGCAGTACTTGTTGTGGCTCTTTTGGGTTATAAGCCTGAACTGCACAAGTGGATAGGAAACATTGAAACGGAGGAAATTTACGCGGGTATCAAACTTCTTGTCATTTCGGTGATTCTGCTTCCGCTTCTTCCAAACCAGGGATACGGTCCATTTGAGGCATTGAACCCATATTGGCTCTGGTGGATGGTAGTGCTGATTACGGGGCTTTCATTTGTCGGGTACGTAGCCATATCACATTTCGGCGACCGTATCGGTGTTCTTCTGACAGCATTAACGGGAGGCCTTGCATCATCCACAGCCGTAACATTAAGCCTGGCTCACATGGCGAAGCGAACACGGGTGTCCAATATTTTTATGGCGGGAGTTTTGATAGCTTCAGCAATTATGTTTATCAGGGTAGTGATTGAGGTGGCTGTGGTAAATCCGGAACTGCTATATACCTTATGGATTCCGATGCTGGTTATGTTTGTTGTTACTCTAATTGGTATGTTTTGGCTATGGCAGCCGAAGAGTGACGATGAAGGGAAAGAGAAGCCCCCGCTGAAGCTTGATAACCCTTTTCAAATAAGCACAGCCTTAAAATTTGGCATATTGTTGGGTGTGGTTTTACTATTGGCCGAAGCGATGAAAGAGTGGTTTGGAGATGAAGGTATCTATATTTTGTCTATCGTTTCCGGTCTGATGGATGTAGATGCAATCACGCTTTCGCTGTCCAAAATGGCAATCGACGACTTAAATGAAAAAACTGCCGTTGCAGGAATTGTACTTGCCACAACTTCTAATACCCTTGTAAAAGGAATCATGTTTGCATTTCTGACAGACATTAAAGTCTCCCTGAAATTACTATTTGTTATGGCCGGCAGTGGTTTGGCTGGAATTTTAACAATTTTTTTTCTTTAAGAAATGGTTTTTCATGAGAGTTTCAGATGAATTAAATGTACCTGATTTGCAAGATTTACAAAGAGCTGGCCTAAAATCCGAATTTTAGAATCCCCGTACATGACCATGTAACATTCACATCTTTCAGGGCTCTTGTAATAGAGTTAAATGAAAGTTCTGACAGGCCATTTTGGAAAACAGGGCTGATCAGGAATTTTAAAATTTTAGCAATACATGATCTGAATTCTATGAGCAAAACACTCTATTTGTCCAGAATTGAAACGGAAATTGGTTCCATGGTTACCGGTGTCACAGAAGATGCTGTTCTTATGCTTGAGTTCCAGAAAGGAAGCCGCGTAGAACGCAAACTGGAACAGCTGCATCAAAAAATAGATATCGTTATACAGATGAGCAGAAAAAAACTGCACAATGAGCTTCAACAACAGATGGAAGAGTTCTTCAAAGGGGAGAGGTCTGAGTTTGATCTACCCATGCGAACGGTGGGTACTGAATTTCAGAATCGTGTATGGAATCTTTTATTAAAAATTCCGGCCGGGCAAACTGTCAGTTATGGCGATGTTGCATCATACCTGGGAGACTATTATACGTCAGAAGATATCGCTACTGCAGCCGGTATCAACCACATTGTGATTCTAATACCCTGCCACAGGCTTTTGGGTAGAGATGGTTCACTGGTTGGCTATAATGGCGGAATCGATCGGAAAAAGAGATTAATTGAACACGAAAAAGACTTTTTCGGGGATACAGGTTCAGTAACAGAAGATGTGACAACAAACGTAAGTTAGATTTGTTGGCCACGTGTGATAAATTGCCGTTAATGACCCGTTTGTAAAGTAAACTGTATCCATTGTCATTTTCTCTGTATCCGGATATGATATTAATACAGGGCACTTATTTGCAATCTATAGACGCAATGCGGTGTTATTAGCGGCTTTTTTTAAAAGGTTTAATGCAGGCATTTTAAGATCTGAGCTTTTAAATTCTCATCTGCTTCCCCTGTAAAGCTCAAATTCCAGCAGACGACATTCGATTGTTGAGTTAAAGAATGGAATTCGCTGCGAAGATCTAAGACCTATCTTTTTAGCCAGGACGAAATTTCCTGTCAATACATAGCCTGTTTTACCGGGACACTTTGTCTTCATGAAGTCACCGATTTGTCTGTACAAAGGCGCAAGGTTTTTGTCTTCATCAAGGCGTATGCCATAGGGCGGGTTAAACATCACTACCCCGTCTCCGTTGGGTACGGATGTTTTTTCGAAACTGCAATTTTCAAAATGAATGAGATGATCCACTCCGGCATTTTTTGCATTTTTCATTGCTGAAGCCAATGCATTTTTATCAATTTCGCTAGCAATAATTTCTCCTTCAAAATTTTTGACAGTATTCAATTTAGCCTGTCGTCTAACTTCCTGGTAGTAGCTGTCATCAAATCCAAGGATATGCATAAATCCAAAATTGTTCCGAAGTGAAGCCGGCGGGCGGTTTTGCGCCATCAGGGCTGCTTCAATGGCAATTGTGCCGCCGCCTGCCATTGGGTTTATAAAGTGATCTCCAGGTTTCCACTTTGATGCATAGATGAGTGCAGACGCAAGCGATTCCTGCATGGGCGCTGAAACCGATTCACTCCGATAACCCCTGCGTGAGAGAGATTCTCCTGATGTATCTACGAATATCCTGGCAATCTCTCTGTCCCAATAGAGAAAGAGAACGGTTTTATTGAGGTTTGAACCGCTGTCGGGACGGTTGCCGGTTTCATGCCGCATATTATCTGCAACCGCATCTTTAACGGTGAGATTTGCAAATTGTGTATTTTCAATTTTGGGGTGATCAACCCTGGATGTTACAGAAATGTATCCCTGTGAATCTATCCAGTTTTCCCAGCTGCAGGAGTAAATCCAATCATACAACTGCTCGACTGAGTTTATCTTTTTTTCATCAATTAAAAAATGAATTCTGTGTGCCGTTCGAAGCCAAAAATTTAAGGTAATGCAGTCATTCAGTGAGGCTTCAATCTCGATGCCGGTTTCCCTGCTCTTTTTGGGAGTAAAGCCAAGTGTTTCGACCTCCTTTGTTAACCAAGGAGTCATCCCAAGCGGACATGTTAGGGTAACCGTACCTTTTTTAGAAAAATCTGGCATATGTTCTTGTTTTAGAAAGGCTAAAAAAAATCCGGCATCCATAAAATGCCGGATTCATTATTTACAAATTAAATCGAAAGCCAACGTTATTTCACTTCCACAACTTCAATATCAAAAGTCAGTTCTCTGCCGGCCAGCGGATGATTGGCATCGAGTGTTAAATTCTCATCTCCGACTTCTGTTATACGAACCGGAACCGGCTCACCATTTGGCTGATTTACCTGGAGCTGCATTCCTACCTGCGGATCCACATCTTCCGGCAGCTGGTCTTTCGGAACCGTAATAATCAGATCTTCCCTGGGTTCTCCATATGCTTTATCGGCAGGAATTGTAACTTCTTTTGATTCGCCTTCTTCTAATTCAGTTACCGCTTTTTCAAATCCCGGAATCAGCTGGCCTTCTCCGAGAGTAAACTCAAGTGGCTCTCTGTCTTTAGATGAATCGAAAACGGTACCATCTTCTAATTTTCCTGTGTAGTGTACTTTGACGGTATCTCCGTCTTTTATTTTAGACAAAATGTTCCTTTATTTTATTTAATGCTTTAATTTAATATAAGATAAGGTTTTTCATGCAAAATTCGGAATTGAACCAGAAGGAAACTGACATAAGGAGATTTATTGCAGATCAGTTGTCATCAGCTAAAACTATTGCCATTATCGGATGCTCGGCAAATCCCGGACGAACAAGCCGCAGGATTGCAGGATATCTGAAAAAAAACGACTATAAAATTATTCCCGTAAACCCCAATGAAGAGTCAATACTTGGAGAGCATGTCTATGATTCGATAGAAGATATTCCGGAAAGCGTGAGTGTGGATATTGTCGATATTTTCAGGAATAAAAAATATACGGCAGATATGGTTCGTGAGATTGTGAACAGATTTAAAGATAATGAAACGAAACCGCTGATATGGACCCAGCTTGATGTAAGCAGCGACGAAGCAAAAAGAGTGGCAGAAGAAAATGACTTTGAGTATATCGAGAACCGCTGTATTTATGTGGATCACAAAAATCTTGTGGCTCAGTAATCAATCATTATCCTTCAATAGAAGTTCTTTTCGCTGATTTGTGTGTTCATCCATTTTTGATTCCAAAATGGTTTCAATCCGGAGGCGTTCATCTTCAGGAATTGAGGTTAAAAACTCTTTAACACCTTCGCTTTTTTTTCCGATATCTGACATATACTCGATCTGGAGTACATTTTCGCTATACCAGTGCCAGGAGATTACCTGGTGCCAGGAAATCTTTTTATCAAATAAAAGGATTCCCCCGGACCTGAAATCGGGTACAAGTTTAACGGTCCATCCAAAAAATCCAAAACACATGAGTGAAATCCCGGAGGTTAAACGTATATCCGTAACCGGTTCTGAGGTGAGAAGAGCCGATCTGTATAATCCGAATAAGATAATAATCAATGACAGCAGGTTCGGGGCATGGTCAATCCAGAAAGATTGATGAGTATACAGAATAGTTCCGGTGTTTGCTCGAAGTGAAATCAACCGAACTGCATAGCCGGTAAAAAAACCTGACAGGAAGCTGTAAAAGGCAGCCATGGTTGGCGCCGCTACCGGCTGGGGAAAAAATCCTGCCAGATAAGCTGCCATTAAAAAAGTAAATATGAACAGTGCAATCAGAATCGTATTCAGCAGGGTTTTCTTGTTTAACCTGTCGATGCGAATCCAGGGGTAAAAACCCGTAAAACCTCCGGCAAAAACTGAAATAAGATATATGATATAAAGGTATATAAAGAGCATTTTAATGATCTCCGCAATCGGATTTAGTCAGGTTCTTTTTTCTGTTGATACAGGGTAAAATAATGAACAATGACACTATTGAAAATATAAAACTCACAACTATAGTATGATTAATTTAGCGATAAAGGTTATTTTGTATGCAATTGAAAAAGCAATCAAAAATCGATGATGTTAAATTCGATCGGATAATATGAGTGAAAAATCTGTTAAACCGGAATCTATCGAAGTGTCAAACAGTGAACAGGTTTTAGAAATCGAATGGGCAGACGGACACAAATCGGTTTACCCTTTGTTCGGCTTGCGAAAAAACTGTCCCTGCGTAATGTGCAGGGGAGGGCATGACCAAATGGGGCGATTTGACTCACAGTTATTTCATGTTGATCCTGTTCAGCATTTTGAAATAGAAGAACTTGAACCGGTTGGGAACCATGCACTAAAAATAATGTGGAGCGACGGGCATAGCAGCGGAATGTATAGGTGGGATTTACTCAGAGAGATGGACCCCGATGAGGAAAACTGACTGTTAACAGCTAACCAATTGTAAATTAAATTGCATTTAACGACAAATCTATTTAGAATTGATCTAAATAAAATTCAACACATACATTGACCATGGACTATTTTATAAAAACCACAATTTCAATCATAGCACTTTTTATACTGGCTTCATGTTCTGAGCCGGAAGTGATTAACATCTACTCAGCCCGACACTATGATACAGATATTCAGTTGTATGATTCCTTTACAGAAGAAACAGGTATTCAGGTAAACCTGATCGAAGGAGGAAGTGATGAGCTGATTGAAAGAATTAAAAGCGAAGGTATTAACAGCCCTGCAGATATATTAATTACAGTAGATGCCGGGAGATTATGGAGAGCTGAAGAGGCAGATATATTTCAATCTATAGATTCTGATGTATTAAATAGTTTAATACCGGCAGAATTAAGAGATCCGGAAGGCGAATGGTATGCTTTTTCAAAAAGAGTCAGAGGCATTATTTACAATAAGGATGAAGTCAGCCGGGATGAACTGGAAGGATACAGGCAGCTTGCGGATGAAAAATGGTCAGGCAGAATTTGTATACGTTCATCCAATAACATCTACAATCAGTCATTGATAGCGTCTATGATTCAGTCTTACGGAACAGAAGAGACAGAAGAGTGGGTAGAGGATTTTGTTTCAAATTTTGCACGATCTCCCCAGGGCGGAGACACAGACCAGATAAAAGCAGTTGCAGCCGGTCAATGTGATATCGCTGTTGCAAACCATTACTACCTGGCACGCCTGGCAACATCCTCTGATGAAGATGACCGCCGGGTCACTGAAGCTGTGGATATCTATTTTCCCGGAGAGGAGTATGGAGGTACGCACGTAAATGTCAGCGGAGCCGGTGTTGTGCAAAATTCACCAAACAGATCTAACGCAATCAGGTTTCTTGAATATTTGACAGAAGAAGAGTCTCAGCGTCTCTATTCTCTGGGCAACCTTGAATACCCGGTTGTAGAATCAATTGAATTGCCTGAAATCCTGCAAGAGTTCGGAACTTTTGAAAGTGACGCTGTAAATGTTGAATCATACGGCAGAAACAACCCGGAAGCTATCAGGGTTATGGACAGGGCCGGCTGGAGATAACCTGATATTATCTCTTGCAGCTCATAATCAAACTGAGTGCAGGTTACTGAACCGCACTCAGTTTGTATGTTTCTTATTGCAAAGATTTAGATTTACTTGATTAACATCATCTGTCGCGACTGAACGAATTGGTCAGCCTGTAACCGGTATAAATAGAGACCGCTGGCAAGTCCGGCAGCATCAAATCTGACTTCATGGTTTCCCGCAGCCAGCTGTTGATTATTTATCAAAACAGCCACTTTTCTGCCAATTACATCATACACGGCTAATGTTACATTGGATCTGTTTGCAAGCTCATACCTGATAATTGTTGAAGGATTGAATGGGTTGGGATAGTTACCTATCAGCTGTGTCTTTTGCGGAAGTTCAGAAATCGGATCTTCAACAGATACGCTGTTCAACGTTTTTACGATTGCATTTTCAACGGTCTGAACCTTTCCGGAACTGTCAATAACGGAGACGTCAGCCAGTTTCATTTTCATCTCTTCAGGCCAGTCTGCCAGGGCTTTGATTTCGAAAGCTACCAATTCCAGTCCTGAGCTGTTTTCTGTCCTGCCTTTGTGAACGTAAGATCCTGCCACAACTCCGGTCTCTTTATTAATCATTTCGAATGATAGAATCTTATCGTAATTAAGCCAGTTTTCAGCCCACCCAAGAGGTTCTATTTTGCTGATATCCCATAAATTATCATCAATTCCCTGTATGTTAAGCCGGAAGGATGTGCCGATCAAATCTAATCTTTGATCAGCAGCAACGATTAAACGGATGGTTTCATCTGCCTCCAGCTGATCGATTCTGAGGCTGTAATTATCATCTATCTTAGCTGCAATACCGCCTGCAGCGGGAGGGTTGTCCTGTTCTTGACCGAAATTTAACCCGATTACCTGGAGATCACGCTCATTCACGATTCCGTCTCCATTGGCATCAGAGGCAGTTACAGAATTATCCGGTGTGTCGGTTGCCCATTTTTCAACGATTCGCGAAACCCATTCTATTGTCGGGAAGAGAGGTATTGGTCCCCTGCGCTGCCAGTTTATGCCGAGTGGCAAAACGTCGGTTTCGGTAACTACGCCGCTGTCATCCGTATCACCCGGCCATACTGCAATTTCCTGACGGTTTTGGCTGGTGCCGGTTATTACAATATCATCAATCCGGTTTGTTCCGGTAGTGCCGGTTTCATTGTGTATTCCGGTTGAATCGTCAACACCAATTGCGAGAGAGCTTGTATTTAACCAGCGAATATATAGTGATTCGCGGTTATTGACTTCCGCGGGTAGTTCCAGGTTTTCAACATTTCCGGCTGACGAGCTTTCAGACAAATCAAGTGTGCCACCGGGCAGATCCTGCCAATTTGTGCTATCGGTACTGATTTGGATCTGAAAATCTTTTGGACCGGTTCCCGATCCGGCCTGTTTTGATGAAAACTGAAGATTTTCAAATCGTTCCGTAGAGACTTTTACCAGCCAGAATTTGTCTGTCCCGGCTTCTGCATCCCAGCCGTTTGCATTTGCAGCACCGCTGCTAAACCCGCTTCCGCTTCGGCTTGCTCCCGCTATCTGAATTTCGGAAGTTTCATTTACCGGCAAGGCAACAGAAGGTGCATCGAGGTCATCATCAAAATCCCAGTTTGCGAGAATGTAGCGAAAAGCATCGGGTTCCGTTACAGTAAAAAGAGCCGACACGTTTTCCGTGCCATTCCATATACCGCCGCCGGTGTCACTTCGTCCGCCATATACAAACTCATCGCTTCCAAGCTGAGCCCGGATGGCCACGTAAAAGCTTTCTCTTTCTCGCATAAAGCCGATTTCACCTGTAAATACTGCGAAACCGTCACTCTCTTTCGATTCAAATGACATCTCTTCCCAAACATCTTCACTCCATGACGATGGATCGGAATCCTCGGTATTAAGTCCAACCCAGACGGTGAGACCTGAAACGTCATCATCACCATCGGTGATTGTGCTTGCGAATATACGCCCGGCAGTTTCAAAGCTCTCCCCGCTCTGTATTGTAACTTCAGCCGGCATATCCAGCGCAGCTTCACCGATTGCTGTATTGACGGTAAATTCTGCTTCTTCGGGCGCAATGATATCGATATCATCACCGGCTGAATCAGAAAGCTGTAGGTCAGATAAACCGATTGAATTTAAACCCGCGGCAGCCAGGTTTTTCACTCGAAAAGTAAGTGCGGCCAGTTCACCCTGCTCCGCTGCCGGCAGTGATGCTGTCCTTGTTACGGAAATCCCGATTTCACTTGATGGGTAGTCGTTATGAAAAGTAAGCGTACCGGGATCATCCAATATACCGGCAGCTTCAAGTGAGATGAATTCAAGATATTCCGGGTTATAGGTGACCCTGGTTGCAAAGAAAAATGCATCAACCGGTTCACTGACGTCAAGTGTGATAGTTAAGGTCTCTCCCGGATTTACAGCTTCAGGTGTAACATTTGTATTGATTGCCGGTTGTGAGCTTACAATCGCAGTCAAACCGGTTGCTAAAATGAGAATGATCGTGTGAAAGATCCTTGATAAATAGTTATTATTTTTCATGATAGGTTCTCCTTTATGAATAGTTATTGATGAATTGAAAAAAGCGGTGTTCTGAACAGGTACAATTGTATTGTTTCAGAATTCCGTTTTACTGTTACTGACTGTATTCCTGAAATTTCACAAGTATACATGCTTTAATTGCCAGGCTCGTGTATGAATAGTTTTATCTGTTACAGTTCTGACAGGCCACGCTTCTTTCTGGTAAGAACAAAAATCCGGGAATTCCTTACAGAAAAAAATGAAAATTCTTAAAAAAATCTGGTGAGATCGTTCGGCTATTCGGAGACTGATCGAAATCGATATTTCTAAATCATCTAATTTCGTTTAAATTAAATGATATGGAAAGATATCTGCTTGGTTACGACGTTGGAAGCTCTTCGGTAAAAGCCTCACTTATTCGGGCAGAGAACGGAGAACCGGTTTCAACTGCTGTTTCTCCCGAAGAAGAGCTCGGAATGATCTCTCATCAGCCGGGATGGGCAGAACAACATCCGGATGTCTGGTGGACGCATGTAGTTAGGGCAACCGGACTATTGCTCCAAAAAACTTCTGCAGACCGTGAAAACATTGCGGCGATTGGAATCTCCTATCAAATGCATGGCCTTGTTGCTGTTGATACACAGAGAAAACCAGTCAGGCCGTCAATTATCTGGTGCGACAGCCGGGCAACAGATATCGGAAAGAGAGCTTTTGAGGAGATTGGTAAGGAAGTTTGCCTGAACCGGTTTTTGAATTCGCCAGGTAATTTTACTGCTTCCAAATTAAAATGGGTGCAGGAGAATGAACCTGAAATTTATGACAGAATTTACAAGATCATGCTGCCCGGTGATTACATCGGTATGAAGATGACCGGCCGTATTTGTACAACAGTTACCGGCTTGTCGGAAGGCATCCTGTGGGACTATCAGAATGAAGGAGTTGCCAAATCACTTCTGGAGTATTATAAAATATCTGAAGAGCTGATTCCCGAGGCTGTATCAAGTTTTGAAGTTCACGGGCGTCTGACGGCAGAATCAGCCGGCGAGCTTGGGCTGACAAAAGGAACAGCAGTTTCGTACAGGGCGGGTGATCAGCCAAATAATGCATTTTCTCTTCGTGTTTTGGATCCGGGAGAAGTTGCTGCCACTGCGGGCACATCAGGAGTGGTTTATGGAATCAAAGATCAACCCGGAACCGATGATAAATCACGGGTGAATACTTTTGTTCATGTTAATCATAAAAAGGAGAAGCCGCGCTATGGCGTTTTGCTGTGTGTGAACGGCACCGGTATTCTGAACAGCTGGCTGAGAAAGAATACAGGTATCGGGAATTTGCCGGATTATGATCAAATGAATTCAATGGCCGGTGAAATTCCCATCGGATCCGGCGGCCTTTCTGTTTTCCCCTTTGGAAATGGTGCCGAAAGGATTCTTGAAAACAGAGATACCGGTGCCCGGGTTGTGGGATTGAATTTTAACCGTCACGATAAGAGGCATATTTACAGGGCAGGGCAGGAGGGAATCGTCTTTGCCCTGGCATACGGATTTAATATCATGCAAAATATGGGAATGAAAATGGAAACAGTGAGAGCCGGCCATGCCAATATGTTTTTAAGCCCTCTGTTTCAGGAGGCGTTTGTCAATGCTACAAATACGAATCTTGAGCTCTGTAATACAGACGGCGCCCGGGGTGCTGCACGCGGAGCCGGAATCGGAGCAGAAATATTCAATAGCCCGGGGGAAGCGTTTGAAGGGTTAAAAATAGTGAAAACAGTTCAGCCGGATGCCGGAAAAAGAGAACAGTATCAAATAGCTTTCAGCAGATGGATGGAAGAGTTAGAGAAATTTGTGCCTGGCGCGATAAATGTTGTTGGGCAGTAATCCCGGTCTCAAAACGCAAGCAAATGAGATGTGAACCAGACAATGCATTCAGTTAACCTTTGAATTCAAAAAAACAAAAAATAATGACAGACAAAGAGTATTTTCGCGGAATTAATAAAATTACCTATGAAGGCCCCTTAACTGATAACCCGCTTGCTTTTACTCATTACAATGAGACGGAAGTTGTGAATGGCAAGACGATGAAAGAGCACTTGAGGTTTGCCGTGGCATACTGGCACTCATTTGTAAATGAGAACAGTGATCCCTTTGGCACGGGTACGAGAAAATTTCTATGGGAGAAGTCATCAGATCCGCTGGATAATGCGAAATATCGTCTGGATGCAGCTTTTGAATTTTTCACAAAAATTGGGGTCCCGTTTTACTGTTTTCACGATCGTGACCTGGCACCGGAAGGGAACTCGGTTTCTGAATCGGAAGATAATTTACGGGAACTGGTTACACTGGCCAAACAGTACCAGGATGATACGGGCGTAAAGCTGTTGTGGGGAACAGCCAACCTGTTTGCCCATCCGAGATACATGAACGGTGCAGCCACAAACCCGGACTTTAAAGTAGTTTGTCACGCAGCTGCCCAGGTTAAGGCTGCACTGGAAGCAACGGTGGAACTGGGTGGAAAGAATTATGTGTTCTGGGGCGGACGCGAAGGGTATATGCACTTGCTCAACACCCGGGTGAGGCGGGAACTTGATCACATGGGTGCGTTTCTAAGAGCAGCGCGGGATTATGGCAGAAAAATCGGATTTACAGGTACCTTTCTGATCGAGCCCAAACCGATGGAGCCAACCAAACAACAATATGATTTTGATGCTGCAACCGTAATCGGATTTCTGCGCGAACAGGATCTTATGGATGATTTTAAGCTGAATATCGAAGCCAATCACGCCACCCTGGCAAGCCACAGTTTTGCTCACGAACTGACCATCGCGGCCGGGTCGGGTATGCTTGGCAGTATTGATGCAAACCGGGGCGATCAACAAAATGGATGGGATACCGACTATTTTCCTACGGATCTCTATGATGCTGCCCAGGCAATGATCGTAGTGCTTGAGAATGGAGGGATTGCTCCCGGCGGGCTAAATTTTGACGCAAAGATCAGGCGCAATTCAACTGACATGGAAGATCTTTTTTATGCCCATATCGGGGGGATGGATACCTTTGCACGGGCACTTTTGATTGCCAATGATATTGTTGAAGATCCACTTTATAAGGAATTGCGTGATGATCGCTACAAGTCATTTGATAGTGGTAAAGGAAAACAGTTTGAAGAGGGAAAACTGGCTCTCGGTGAGCTCCGCAATTTTGCAGCTGAGAACGGAGAACCTGAACAGCGAAGCGGCCGGCAGGAGCTGCTTGAAAATTTAATCAACCGGCATATCAGGTAAATGATTATGGTGCAAAATCAGATTCTTAGATCTTCTCAACGATTAATCCGGGATAAATAAAAAAATAATTGAATTAATTTGAGAAAAAAAGTAATTTGGCGTAGTTAATAATATAATATGGCGTAAATATGGCAGGTAAAAATAGATATCCATTCCCCGATGAAAAAGATCGAAATATCATAAGTGAGCCATATCTCGCTTGGGGTTTACCCAAAGCTGCCTCAAAAATCAGCCACGGGTTATCTACAGATATCTTATCAACCTTGCAAAGGCGTCTTCATCTTTCCAACCAGGAGTTGTCAGAGCTTTTGATGATCTCACCCCGCACTCTCGATCGCCGCAAAAAAGAATCCACACTTCCATCCGATGAGTCCGAGCGAAGTTACCGCATAGCCAGGCTCACCGATCTGGCATATCAAATTTTTGAAAACATGAGTAAGGTTTCAGAATGGTTCGAAGAGCCAAATTATGCACTCGGAAATAAAAAACCCATCGAACTCGTCAAAACCGAGCCGGGTGCTAAAATTGTCGAAAATGTTCTTGGCCGTATTCGTCATGGCATCACAGTGTAAGCATGAATAAAGTACGGGTTTGGCGGATTACTCATAAAAAATTTGCTGAAAATGCATTCTCCGGGGAAGGTGCTAGAATCTATGGCGGACGCTTTAACAGTGCCGGCCATCCTGCGGTATATACATCCGGCAGTCTTTCACTTGCTCTGCTTGAGTCGCTGGTACAGACAAATGATAAATCCTGGTTTTCATCTTGCGTGTTCTTTTCTGCTGATATTCCGGATTCGTTCATCAAAGAGGCACCACCTGACCGGCTGCCGCCCGGCTGGAATGCAATTCCTTGTGAGCCTGTTTCACAGCGATTCGGCGATCAATGGTTACGTGACCAGGAGACAGCCATTTTGAAAGTGCCCAGTGTGGTGTTGCCGGTAGAGTGGAACTATGTTTTGAATCCGCAACATCCCGATTTCAGTAAAATTGAGTTTTCTGCAGAAGATGATCTGCCAATGGATAAGAGATTGATGATTTAGTAGAAAACTGGGTGTTGAAAAATTCATCAAATTTTATAAATATAAGTCATTCTGCAAGTTCAAACAGTGATTTATCAGATTGCAGCGGAACTGCCGGATGTAATTCTCCGAGCTCTGTTGATGGTTGTGCAATCACTTGTGAAGATGGGTTACTAATATTTTGCAATCGCGATAATGAGATAGATAAATAATTCAAAAAAATAAAAAATAGGGGTCTATTCTAATATAATAGACTCCTATTTAAGGTTGATTAATATTTTTGAGTTTAGATTTTATGAATAAAAAAAATGTTTCTGGTATATTTATAATTCTACTGATAAAAATAATATTCAAATCTTCAGGTTTAGTAATTGCTCAATCTGTTGTAAATATCGAAGTTAGAAATCAATTTCCTAAAATAAGTGATATAAATTATTTACAATCACCTCAAAACTTTGTTTTTGACAATCAATGCAATAAACTTTTTATAAATGATCAACCCGCTTCTCAAATTCTTGCTTATCATTCAAATGGAAAATTTATAAATGAAATTGGTCGTGAGGGTAAAGGACCTGGTGAATTAATAAATCCGTCAGGAGTGGTTTTTGGTAATGGATATATTTTCGTTAATGATCAGGGAAATCAACGAATACAAATCTTCAAGGAATCAGGAGAGTTTATCGAATCTATTGTTTTAGATGAATTCCCCTTTTGGGGTTATAGCTTTGCCTATCATGACGAAAAACTGATTTTTTTCCCCCGTTATCATTTGGGTCTTGCAGGTAAAGATGCGCTAAAGAACCATAGCTTATTTAAAATTCTTGATTTAAATAGGAAAAAAGTTATTGATGAATTCGGTGAATTTCCGATCGTGACTGATAATATGCATTACTTGGGGGCACGTGTTCAGATCAGATTCTATAAAAAACATTTTTATGTACTGTTCCAATCTTATCCTTTACTCCGGAAATACTCGTTGGATGGAGATTTAATTTTTGAAAAAGATATTTCGGAATATGCGGACGATTATAAGTTACTAATCGAAAAAAATTCAAGTGAAAGCTCGTTTACCCCCGGCAGTTTGGCAGTCACTTTTTTATATACCGGATTTGATATTATAGAGAACAGTATATATGTAGCATACTTTGACGACAAAGCTGCTGTGATTGATGAGCTGGATTTAAATGGTATCAAAAAACAACGTTATCGCAAAGAGATGGAATCAGAATCGTTTTCATCCTTTCAGGATTTTCGAGTCTGTAATTTTGATAACAATCTTTTGTTTTATTTTTTGGTAAACAAACATATACCAAAAATCATGGTATTTAAAATAAAATAATGATACTTCAATATATCTTCGCTTTATGAAAATCTATTTTAAAAATAGTTTTACTTTATATCTTTTAATTTTTGGAATTAATTTTACATTTAATTCTTGCACAGAAGAATCTCAATCCGATCAAACAGTTAAAAATAATACTTCAGTTATTTGGAATGATTTAATTATTGGAAGTAAAAATCAATCAGATGAGTATCAATTAGGACGTCCAATGGCTGTTCGAACAGATAAGGATGGAAATATTTATATAGCCGATAAAGCAAGTCTTACAATAAAGATCTTTGACAGTAACGGTAGATATAAGAAGAGTATTGGGGGTCGTGGAAGGGGGCCGGGTGAATTTCAGGAATTTAGTGTGAATTTAATGGGAATTACACCTGATGGACATTTTATTTTTTTAGATAGAGGTAAATTACAATTTACTATTTTGTCAAAAAATGGTGAATTTATAAAATCTTATCCATATAATTTTATAGATCAAGTATATCCAAGTTCAATAAGCTATTTTAATGATCAGATAATCGGTTTATACGTAGATACAGTAAATGATCCAACTGAAGAAAAAATCAGTGAGTTTGAAAGACCATTATTTCATATTTACAGCCCAGATTTTCAGGAAAGGCGGGGGTCCTTTCTTTTATATGATAAACTTGGTCATGATAATTTATTTGTATTTTCAAATTTGGTTTATCAGCCAGGTAGTTTTGCAATATCGAAGTCGGCTGATAAACAAAGATTGGTTTACTCACCCGGGATTTATGATGGTAAATTATATGAATTTGTTCATACTAATGAAACTGGGTGGAGGTTTGAGAAAGCATTGGAAGGATTTAAATCCAAAATAGGTTCTTATGAAAGATACTCTCATGAATCTGATTATGAAAGAAATACCAAGCTAGGGATTCCCGGATTGAGAAAAATATATTATGGCACTAATAGACCCCATACCGGCAGAGTAATTAGTATGGATGCTGGCATTTATTATCTTGACAACGAAGAATTAGTACATTTCTATATAATTTGGCCTAAAGATGATAATATTAAACCTGATTCAAAAAATTCTCTTGATTTGTATTTTCAGATTTTTGATTCAAATGGAGATTTGAAAAAGACAAGCTATGTAACATCTATTGAACGTAGTAAAATTCCTAAGATTCCACTTGTAAATTGGAAAGATTCAGAAAATAATTTTTATCTGATCAATTTGCCGGAAAGTGACATTCCAACAGTACAACGATTTTCCATTGAGATGTAAGTAATAGTTTTTGCGTAAGTTTTTTAATAGAGAAGAATTTAATAGAATAAAGAGATCTTTTAAGTATTATGCTTTTAATTATCTACAGATAAAGTATTTGTGAATTAAAATCTCACTCATCCCTTCTTAAACTCCTCAATAAACTCCCGGGTAAAATCTGACAATACCAGCCTGCCGCTGATTTCTGCGCGCTGTTCAAGGGTGGAGTGCCAGTGGCCGGTGCTGTGCCAGAGAATTAGGCGCAGTTCCCGCATGGCTTTGGGGTTGCTGGAGGCCAGATCAACGGCCAGTTTGTCAACGGTGTCATCCAGCTCATTTATGTTCTCAAAAACTTTGTTAAACAATCCGTTGGATTCGGCCCACCCCGCATCATACCAGGAACGGGCATCGGTTGCAAGAGCGGCAAATGCAGAGGTTCCTATCTTGCGCCCTACAGCAGGACCCACGACAAACGGGCCGATGCCTACGGCAAGTTCACTCAGTTTCACCGATGCAGAACTGTGTGCAAAGGTGTAATCGGCTGCAGCTGCGAGTCCTACACCACCGCCTACGGTTTTTCCCTGCACCCGGGCGACGATAAATTTAGGAGATGTGCGCATGGCGTTCAGTACATTGGCAAATCCCATAAAGAAATTTTTTCCCTCATCCATATTCGAAATGGCCAGAAGTTCATCAAAAGAAGCTCCTCCGCAAAATGCTTTTTCCCCGCGGCTTCGCAGTATAATCACCCCCGAATCTTCACTATCCGCTGCTTCTTTCATTGCAAGAGATAGTTCAGAAAGAAGTTCTCCGGGCAGTGAATTTCCCTTTGGATGATAGAATTCGATGGTTGAAATATTGTTTTTGATGGTATGGGTAATAGAGCCGTTTTCAGACATGTCAGTTTTTATTTTTAAAGTTTAAAATTTTAGCCAAAGAAACTCCCCTCTTGGGAGGGGCGGGGGTGGGTTCACTGTAAGTAAACCCAAGGCTAAGAAATTTTTGAACAATCAAGGTATTCAGGTTTATCGTTTATGGCTTTACATAAAGTCGTTGCGTGAACCCACCCCTCGTTATCCGCTGGACGCGGATGAACGGGTCCCCTCCCCGGAGGGGAGTTGTTGATTTTTTTACGTATGGCAGAATTATCCAAAGAAGTTCCCCTCCTTGGAGGGGTTGGGGGTGGGTTTTCTGTGAATGATACCTGTGATAAAAAATTGGTTTAGGAGTCATGTATTGTAGTTAAGATTTTCAGTGATGGTTTTTCTTTAAGTCGTTGCCTGGAACCCACCCCTCGTTATCCGCTGGACGCGGATGAACATTTCCCCTCCCCAGAGGGGAGTTTTTGAGTCCAGTATTCAATTTCTGTGAGGACGTTATCAAGGTCATGTAGTACTTCTTTTTCGGTAAAACGTATGACTTTAATACCGAAAGATTCCAGTCTTTTTTGTCGTTTAACATCATATTCGATTTTAAAATCATGGCTTTGCCCATCTATTTCGATGGCCAGTTTAAGTATTTTGCAATAGAAATCCACTATGTATCGATCGATTGGTTTTTGACGATCAAAATCAAATCCGTTGATCTGCTTTCTTTTCAGGTATTTCCAGAGAAGGGCTTCGGCCGGTGTCAGATTTTTCCGAAGCTCTTTTGCCCGTTCTACCAGTTCCGGCCTGTATGGAATGATTTCAGGATTTCTGTTACTCATGGTTTTCCGATTTTAAATGAATGCCATTTTTAATAAAACTCACCTCCCGTCAGTTGACGAAGGCAGGGGTGGGTTTTCTGTGAATGATACCTGTGATAAATAATTGGTTTAGGAGTTAAGTATTGTAGTTAAGATTTTCAGTGATGGTTTTTCTTTAAGTCGTTGCCTGGAACCCACCCCTCGTTATCCGCTGGACGCGGATGAACATTTCCCCTCCGAGGAGGGGAGTTTGGATCTTAGCTTTTATCTATGTTTAGTTTCTTTTTTCGTTCTACGAGGGTTAAAATTGTGTATTCGGCTACGATCTCTTGTTCCTGGTTGCGGACTTCCACATCGAACCAGATCATGCCGAAGGGCTTGGGATCGGACTCGCGCTGCTGGCGGACGGTTTTCTGCTTAACAATCAGTTTTACCTGGATGGTATCGCCGGGAGCAACCGGGGCTACGAACCGGAGTTCTTCCAATCCGTAGTTCAGCATCACCGGGCCGGGAGCCGGGTCCACAAACATACCGGCTGCGGCCGACAGTACGAAATAACCATGGGCTATCCGTTTGCCGAACATGGAATCTTTAGCGGCTATTTCATCAAAATGAGCGTAAAAGTGATCCCCGCTCACGGAGCCAAAGTTGACAATATCGGCTTCGGTTACCGTTCTGCGGTGGGTAACAAGGTGCTCGCCGATACTAAGCTCTTCGAAGTATTTCCGGAATGGATGAATATCCGATGGTTTTGTCACAGCTCCTTTAATGTGCTGTTTCGCAATGCTCATCAGTGTGGTAGGGGACCCCTGCAGAGCTGTTCGCTGCATGTAATGTAGTACTGAACGTGCACCGCCCAGCTCTTCACCACCGCCTGCCCGGCCCGGTCCGCCGTGAACCAGTGATGCAATGGGCGATCCATGTCCGGTGGACTCTTCAGCACTATACCGGTTAATCACCATAAAGCGGCCGTGATACGGTGCACAGCCGAGTGCGATCTTGCTTGCCACGGTATCATCAGAAGTGAAAAGAGAACCCACAAGTGAACCGTCAGATTTATTGGCAATATCGATAGCCTCCTGAACTGAATGATAGGGCATGATGGTTGTCATAGGACCAAATGCCTCAAGATCATGCACTTCGTCAACCTGCATCGGTTTGTGGCACAGAAGCACTCTTGATCCCGTAAAGGCACCTTTATGTTGACCGTTCCCGTTTCCGTAAACGGTTTCCGTAACTTCCATCAGCTTCTGAACCTGCTCGTCGAACCGGTCGGCCTGCAATTTACTGGCAAGCGGACCCATCCGTGTCTCTTCGTTTGCCGGATCGCCGATTGTGGTTTTGTTAAGACGTACACGGAGAGCTTCAATTACCTCATCCGTTCGTTCAGCAGGCACAATAGATCTGCGTATGGCTGTACATTTTTGACCGGTTTTAACAGTCATCTCATTTGCCACTTCCTTGATAAAGAGTTTGAACTCTTCCATATCCGGGGTTACATCAGGTCCGAGGATGGAACAGTTTAGTGAGTCGGCCTCCAGGTTAAAACGCACACTGTTGGCTATGATATTGGGATGACTTTTCAGCTTTTTGCCGGTGGATGCAGAACCCGTGAAAGAGACCACATCCTGGCTGTTGAGATGATCAAGCAGGTCGCCCGGTTTATCGGCCGCGATGAATTGAACGGAGCCTTCAGGCAGGATTCCGGATTTAAGAATATCCTCAAAAACGGCAAATGCCAGCCATGATCCAAGGGGGGAAGGTTTAATGATCGCCGGCATTCCCGCAATAATGGTGGGAGCCAGTTTCTCAAGCATTCCCCATACCGGAAAGTTAAATGCATTGATGTGAACAGCTGCGCCATGACGCGGAACACAAATATGCTGGCCGGTGAATGTTCCTTTCCGGGAGAGTTTCTCCTGGCTGCCATCCACATGCCATGGTAAATCGGACAGCTCGCGGCGCGATTTGCTTGAGATGCCAAATGCGGTGATAATGCCGCCTTCAATATCAATCCATGAATCCCGCCGGGTGGCTCCTGTTTGCGTAGAGAGTTCATAATACTTTTCCTTTCTCTCCAGCAGGTATTTTGCAAGGAATTTTATTTTAAATGCCCGTTCGTGAATCGATAACGGCCGAAGATTTGGTCCACCCACATTCCGGGCGTATACACACATCTCATTGTAATTCACATCCCCATCAATGTATGTGGCAACCGGTTTCCCGGTAACGGCACTGAGCAGTTCTTTTTCTGTTCCTTTTTCGATCCAGTTACCGGCGGCGAAGGTTTTGACTTGTGTTGACATTTTTTACCAGAGGTTTCATTGTTTAAAGGGAAATGGAATTTTAGATCACTAAAAGTATCAATTCTATGGACTGATCTCCAAAAATATTTAAACAATTTCGGAAGCGCTTCTATACTATTGTCTAAAAGAAAGCACTAAAACCACGGGTTTTTGGTAAGTTTCATATCCTCTTTCCCGGCACTTGCCGGCTAATAATGAAATACTATCCTCTACAGGATATCTTTTAGTGTGGAGCCGATTTCAGCGGGACTGTCAACTACGGTAATACCTGCATCCCGAAGTGCTTTTTTCTTATCCTGGGCGGAGCCTTTGCCTCCTGAAATAATTGCGCCGGCGTGTCCCATTCGCCGTCCGGGAGGAGCTGTGCTGCCTGCGATGAAAGCTACCACCGGTTTGTCTACATGTTTGCTGATATATTCGGCTGCTTCTTCTTCGGCTGTTCCGCCAATTTCACCGATTAACACTATCGAGCTTGTTTCCGGGTCATCCTGGAAAAGTTTTACGGCATCTGTATGTGTGGTTCCAATCACCGGGTCGCCGCCGATACCGATAGCGGTACTTTGTCCAAGGCCTGCCTTTGTGAGCTGATCAACTGCCTCGTATGTAAGTGTTCCGGAGCGTGAAATTAACCCGACACTTCCGGGTTCAAAAATCATTGCAGGCATAATTCCCACTTTTGCTTCTCCGGGAGTAATTACACCGGGACAATTGGGCCCTATTAAAATGCTCCCATGGCTGTCAACTATCTCTTTGGCAATGATCATATCACGCGTGGGAATTCCTTCGGTAATACAAATAATAACTTTAATTCCTGCAAAAGCAGCCTCGGTAATTGCATCACCCGCAAATGCCGGGGGCACAAATATTATGGAGGTATTTGCACCTTCTTTCTCAACGGCATCAGCAACTGTATTAAAAACAGGCAGATCAAGATGCTTTTGCCCTCCTTTGCCCGGCGTTACCCCACCAATAACTTTTGTTCCGTAATCGATCATTTGTCCGGCATGAAAAGTTCCTTCACTGCCGGTGAATCCCTGGACTACAAGGCGCGTATCATTACCAACTAAAACACTCATTTAACAGGTCATTTAATTTTAAATTTTCAGATTTTTTTATCGTTATGAATATACCACGATGCGGTTCATTTGCCAAACTGATTAAAACCTAAAATCTAAGATAGTTATTCTGATTTGAACAAAATTTGAAAACAATCACTAAACGAATTAAGAGTCAAATTGAAATTTTAAAACAGGTATCACGTTTTTAAAATCAAACCCTGAATCTCGTCTATTTAATTGCTATTATTTACTCAACAATTATGATGATACCAGACGAAAAAAAAGAAGAAATACGTGAAGCAGCCGATCTTGTGGAGGTGATCGGTGACTATGTACGGCTGAAGCGTTCCGGAAGTGGGTATGTTGGTCTGTGTCCGTTTCATGATGAAAAAACACCATCTTTTCATGTTACTCCAAGCCTGGGTATTTATAAATGTTTTGGGTGCGGTGAGAGCGGAGATGTTTTTAATTTTGTGATGGAGATGGAAGGAGTCGGATTTCAGGAAGCCCTTCAAACTCTTGCAGACAGGTATGGGATTTCTCTTCCTGACCAGAAGCAACCGGGAGATTCTGAAGAATATAAACTCAAAGAGGGGATCTATCATGCACTGCGATTTGCCGGCCTCTATTTTCATCGTCAGCTTCTTGAATTACAGGATGCCCAAAAAGCCCGCGATTACCTCGAAAATAGAGGATATGCGGGTGATACCATTAAAAAATTCGGACTTGGTTATGCACCTGCTGATGGAGATGCACTTCTCCGGGCTGCCAGGGCAGAAGGGATTAAAGAAGAGTATCTTGCAGAGGCCGATCTCATTAAACCGAGCCAGAGAGGCAGCGGATACTATGATACATTTCGCAACCGGCTTATGTTTCCCATTTTTAATCCTTCGGGTAAACTGATTGCATTTGCAGGTCGTGTTCTGGGCAAGGAAAAATCTGCAAAGTATATCAATTCGGCCCAAACTCCTGTTTATAACAAAAGTGAAGTTGTTTATGGTGTTAATTTTGCTAAAAATGAAATTCGAAAAAATGAGGAGGCAATTCTGGTTGAAGGATATACAGATGTTATTACCATGCATAAGTATGGAATTAAAAATGCAGTTGCTTCCAGCGGTACGTCTTTAACGCCGAAACAAATTAATATCCTGCAGAGATATGGCAGTAAGCTGGTAATGATTTATGATTCGGATTCTGCGGGACAAACTGCCATGAAGCGGGGAACGAATATTGCTCTCAGCGAGGGAATGGAGGTCTATTTACTGGAACTTCCTGAAGGAGAGGATCCGGATTCATATGTGAAGCAGTTTGGCAAAGAGTCATTTGAAAAGCTGAAACAATCCGATTCGGAAGATTTTGTCACCTTTGCAATTCATCAGGCCGAAAAAAAGAATATGATGGATGATCCTGCAGGGCGAACCCGGGTGATCAATTCAGTACTGCAGAGCATCTCTGTAATGCCTGACCAGCTTTCGAGACAGGTATATGTACAACATCTGCATCAGATCACACAAAAATACAGGAACAGCAGTGACCGGGAACTGTTTCAGCAGCTTGAAAAAATTCTCAGAGAAAAAAAATCAAAACACAGAAGTCAGCCAGAAAAAAACGTGAGGGTTGATAATTTCAGTGTGCGCAATCAATCTGCAGTGAGTGAATCTGACAAAAGGGTAAGGTCTTCAAAAAAGAAACCACTTTACGAAATGGAACTGATCCGTCTGCTTCTGCAATTCGGCAGACCGATGCAGAAATTTATTGGTCAGAACTGTAATGAAAACCTGTTTGAGGATGATGAATTACGGGCATTTTATGTAGATATCATGCACAGGTACCAGGAAGAGAATGATAATTCAATCGAACATTATTCTCACAGGGAAGATCCCTTTCCAAAATTACTGGGGGATATTGTACTTGAACGATATTCTGCAAGTGAAAGAATTCAGGAAAAAACGGGACAGGCGATGATAAAAGACAGAAATCCTGTTAAAACGGCTAAATCGACATTAAAAACACTTCAGTTGCATCATCTTGAGCGGCTGCGGGTTCAGTTTGCGGAAAAAATTAAAAATGAAACCGGGGAAGTGAGAGAAAAGTACAGACGATTACAAGAAAAGACACAACGACAAATTACCCACAGCCACCGCTCTTCTGCAGACATTCTGTTTCCTGATCCTGAGGACGGATATGGCAAGAAAAGTCCAATGAGTGATCTTGTTTTTGAATACAAAATGAAAAGTGATAAAAATAATGAATCGTGATCTCGAGATTGCATTAGAAGCAGCTGAGAGGGGAGTATCTGTTGTACGCAGCTACATGGGAACAGATTTCAAAGTAGAGGAAAAAGGATTTAACGATCTTGTTACAGAAGCGGATTTGGCATCGGAGAAAGAGATTATCGGTTTTTTAAAAGAGAAATTTCCCTCTGACGATATCCTTGCTGAAGAGACAGAATCGGCACAAAAACTTTCAAATAAAAGATTGTGGATTATTGATCCTATCGACGGAACCACTAACTTCACCTATCGCTTTCCGATATTTTGTGTATCTGTAGGATTATGGGAAAATGGAGCTCCAAAAGCAGCCGTTGTTATTGAGGTGAACCGCAACGAAGTGTTTACAGCAACAGCGGGCGGAGGGGCGTACTTAAATAACAGGCCAATATCAGTATCTACGCGCACAGAACCTTCAAGTGCCCTGCTTGGTACAGGTTTTCCCTACAGCGATTTAAGTCTGGTAGACGAATATATGATCTTGTTTCGGGAATTAACGAAAAATGTGAAAGGGATCCGCCGGCCCGGAGCGGCTACCTATGATCTCTGCTGTGTTGCTGACGGTCGTTTTGATGGATTTTATGAATATTCTTTAAAAGCCTGGGATGTGGGGGCTGCGGCACTTATTGTTAAGGAAGCCGGAGGTATTATTTCAGACTGGAACGGCGGCGACGATTGGCTTTTTGGTCAACGCATTATAGCGGGCAACCCGTCCATTCATAAATATCTGCTGCAAATGATCCGTAAGTTCCGTCTGTCCGGAAGATGATTTCCGTCTGTCCGGCCATTAGCCAGTCTTGAAAAAGCAACTCAGCCAATGCCCTGAGCCGGGCTGACGGAATTCAGGGCAACTGGCAAAACAGCACTGAGATCCTGCCAGCGTCTCCGGTCAGCCGGCCTTCGGGATTTTAGGGTTGAGCAGGGATGGTGCTTACGGCCGACAGACCGGGGGTGCGATCACCGTCTGTCCGGCCATTAGCCAGTCTTGAAAAAGCAACTCAGCCAATGCCCTGAGCCGGGCTGACGGAATTCAGGGCAACCGGCGAAGCAACGCTGAGATCTTGCCAGCGGCTCCGGTCAGCCGGCCTGCGGAGTTTAGGATCGAACAGAGATGGTTGTTTCGGCCGACAGACCGGGGGTGTGATCACCGTCTGTCCGGCCATTAGCAAGTTCTTAAAAAAGCAATGTTTTGATAGATGGAAATGAACTCAGCCAATGCCCTGAGCCGGGCTGACGGAATTCAGGGCAACTGGCAAAACAGCGCTGAGATCTTTCCGGCGGCTCCGGTCAGCCGGCCTGCGGGATTTTTGGGTTGAGCAGGGATGGTGGTTACGGCCGACAGACCGGGATTGTTATCTGATTGGATCAGTTTCAAAAAAAACGTTCATGGAGCTCAGTGGTGCCGGTTTTTGATAGTATTTAAATGCTTCGGCATATCTGAAACCAGCAAGGTGTCCGAAATGCATCGCACGGGCGCGCAGGGATTCGAAAAAGTTAATGCTTGATATGTAGGTTTCAGGTTCATCTCCGGGATTTTCAACATGAAACTGGCTGGCAAAAGCTTTGATCGCTTCTTCTTTTTTGCCTATTGTATCGGTGATATCGAAGACAAAATCCGGTTCAAATGGCTGATCCTGCATATAATGTAGTATATGAGCGGGCCGGTGAGGCTCCTGGTTATTGCCGTTTATATCTTTTGTTTCAATTTTTTTCAAACCGCTGTAAAATATAGCGTCAATAAGCAGGCGGGTAGCATCTCCATGATCGGGATGGCGGTCAGATGGTGCAGTGATAAAACAAATATGCGGCTTATAGAATCGTACCTTTCTTATTATTTTGATTTGATTTTCTCTTGTATTTTCTATCTCACTATCTTTCATGCCCAGGTTATCACGTGAAGATAATCCAAGAATCGATGCTGCTTTAGCAGCTTCCTGTAACCGGAGTTCAGGCGTTCCGCGTGTTCCCATTTGTCCCCGGGTAAGATCGACCACCGCAGCTTTTTTATCCTGGCTTATCAATGCAGCTAAGGTGCCGGCACAGCAGAGTTCAGTATCATCAGGGTGTGCTCCAAATGCAAGAATATCTACATTCATATTTATATCATTGGCTGAAAAAAATGAAAGGTTTTTGAAACGAAATATTTTTTTTGTCGTAGAGAATAAGATAACGTCTGCACGGTAAGATATGAAATAGCAATTTACACAATGCAAACTTCATCTGTTATCGATTAAATAATCAAAAAAAAATAACCAGCATTTGTAATGCACCGACTGTTTGTCAGTATTAGTGAGGGATTCAAAATTGCGATTCATGCAATTATGACGAATAAAACCAGGGCAATGCTAACTACTACATGTATTGTCATTGGTATTGTAAGTGTAACCACCATGAATACCATAACAGATGGAGTAGATCGTGCTTTTGATGAGAGCATGGATATGCTTGGTCAGAATGTTCTTTTTATAGAAAAATGGCCATGGGGCATTGGTGGCGGTGAATACAAGTGGTGGGAATACCGAAACCGGCAGGAGATGAAAATTGAATATGTGGACCAGATTAAAGAGATGAGCAGGTATGCCTCGGAGGTGTCTGCACAGGTTACCCGTTCTGCCACCCTGCGATACCAGGATAAATATATTGAAAACATTGATGTGAACGGTGCAACCGAAACCTATTTCAGGACCTCCGGATTGAACATAGAAAGCGGACGGTTTTTTGGTGATTCAGATGTTCAGAGATCAGCTAAAGTTGTTGTAGTTGGTGCTACCGTTGCAGAAAAGTTGTTTGAAAATACGAATCCTTTAGGGAAACAAATACGGATTCGCGGTCAGCGTTTTCAGGTGATAGGAGTTTTGGAGAAACAAGGCAACTTTCTCGGCATGGCAGATACGGATAACCGTGTACTGATTCCCATATCTGCATATAAATCACTTTACAGTTTGAGATGGGGGCTTCAGATATCTGTTCAGTTCCCTGACGAAGAAGCATTGGCTGAAGGTGAATATGAGATTGAAGGATTAATGCGCAGAATCCGGCAGCTGGATCCCGCTGAGGATAATGACTTTGCCATAAATAAAGCAGCGCTTTTTGAGCAGCAATTTAAGTCAATGAAAACAGCGATCTATGGAATTGGAATCTTTCTGACCGGGCTTGCTCTTTTCGTCGGGGGTATCGGTGTAATGAATATCATGTTTGTTTCTGTAAAAGAGAGAACCAGGGAGATTGGTATTCGAAAAGCAGTTGGCGCACGGGCATGGGAAATTCTTTTTCAGTTTTTAATGGAAGCCATTGTTATTTGCCTGATCGGGGGAATCATTGGAATGGGACTTTCAATTGGAGTCACCTATTTGATAAATCAGTTTTTTGTTGCCTACATGGATTGGACAACGGTTATTAATGCAATTGTAATTTGTGCATTTATAGGGATTTTGTTTGGGTTTTTGCCTTCAAATAAAGCGGCAAAATCAGACCCGATTGAATCATTGGGATACGATTAGAAAGTAATTAGTAAAACATAGAAAACAGCTGGATTTTGTATATCCCGGAAAACAGGAAGTGAAGCAATTATGAGAATTCTGGAAACTTTTCGACAGGCTTTTGATTCGCTGAAAGCAAATATGTTGCGGTCATCACTGACGCTTCTTGCGATTGCAGTCGGCGTTTTTGCGGTTATAAGTGCAAATACGGCAGTTCTTGTACTTGATACATATTTTAAAGACACACTGAGCCTGATGGGCGGAGACGTGATAACTATACAGAAATTTCCGGCCATTAATATGGGCGACGACTGGCAAAACTACCGAAACAGGGAAGATGTTACTTTTAATCAAATGGAGGAGCTGCAGGAACGTACAAAACTGGCAAGACAGGTTGGTCCTAACAGCCCGTTCAGAACAACCAAAATTTCTTATGAAGAGAGAGAGACAGAGCCCAATGTATCTGTGAGAGGTGGAAATCAGTATTACCTGCCAAATAACGCCTACGATATTGAATCCGGCAGAAATTTTCTTGCAGAGGATATAGATTTTGCCCGGCCCGTCGCTATTATTGGTCATGATGTTGCCGCAACTCTATTTGAAATTGAAGATCCGCTCAATAAAACCATTCGAATAGAAGGAAGGCCCTATCTGATAATTGGAGTCACAGAAGCACGTGGAAATGTGTTTGGGCAGACACTGGACAGGTTTGTCATTATTCCTTACACAACACTTTCATCAGTTTACGGGGGTAACAGGAATATTGGCATCCAGGTAAAAGCTCCGTCCATTGAACTGGTAGAGGCAACAATTGATGAATTGACCGGCTGGCTCAGAACCATACGAAAGGTTGAACCGGGTGATCCCAGTGATTTTGAAATTGTAACAAATGAGTCGCTTGGAAATGTTTTTGAACAGTTCACAGGAATTCTCTACCTGGTTGGATTCGTTGTGGGAGGAATTGCACTGCTGGGAGCCGGAATTGGTGTCATGAATATTATGCTTGTTTCTGTGACTGAGCGGACAAAAGAAATTGGCCTTCGAAAAGCAGTAGGGGCTACACGTAAAGCCATCGTATCCCAGTTTTTAATGGAGACAATAGCAATCTGTCAAATCGGTGGATTTATCGGTATTATTGCGGGAGTTCTTCTTGGTAATGCCGCGGCTTTATGGCTTGAATCCAGTATTGTTATTCCGTGGTCGGCAGCTATTGGAGGTGTTGTCGGCATGACCATCATCGGAGTTCTTTTTGGAGTTTACCCGGCATTCAAAGCATCCCGGCTGGATCCTATCGAAAGCCTTAGGTACGAATGACTATTCCGATTGATAAGCAGAATAAATCTGTTGCTTGTCTTTAATACAAATCTTAATCTTTTTAATTAGTAGTTTAAGATTATCGATGTATAACTTATTTTAGCTATTGAATAGAAATTAAATGACAAAATTATGGATGAAGAAATAATCAAGGATTTAAACGATGAACTTGAAGGCGCTATTGACGATGTGCAAAGAAAACTGAACAGCGTTGATATCGAGGAAAGCATTGATGAATTAAAAACCGAAGCTGAACTTCTGATTCGCAAGTACCCGGTTCGCAGTGTATTAATCGGAGCTGCAGCAGGTTTTTTACTGGGCAGAATATTTAAATCCTGAACGGATATAATTATGAGTATGAAAACCTCGGAAATTTCAGAGGGAATAAAAGAGATAAGCCGTGATGTTCGGCTATATGTCGAAAAACGGTTTGAACTCTTTTCTTTGACCATAAGTGAGCAAATTTCATTTATCCTTGCTGATTCCCTGCAAAGAGTAATCGGGTTTCTTTTACTTGCAGGAGGGGGGTTTTTTCTATGGCTGGCACTTGGTTTTTACCTGGGAGAACTATTGCAAAGCAACAGTCTTGGCTTCCTGCTTTCCTCGCTGCCGTTATTGATAGCCGGATTCCTTTTTTTGAAAATTCACCCTGTTTCCGTTACGAAACAAATTCAGTCCGATATTCTGAAACAAATGGTGGATGCAATGGATATGATATCTATTGAAACCGATAGTGAAAATGATAAAGCAGAAAAAAGAGAGGCTGAATCTGAGTCAAAATAAAGACATATCAATTGAAGATCTGAAACACAGAAAAGAGAGGCTGAAAAAAGAAATTGAAGGCCTCGAATCTGAAATGGATAAATCCTTTACAAAAGTAAAAGAGAATACTTTTGGATCCTTAAAGATGGTTTCAGGAATAAAAAGAAATCCATTCAAAGCAGTTGGTATCGCCGTTATCGTGGGTGCAGCAATTGGACTAACCGGCAGAAAATCACCCAAAAAACCATCACAAGGTAAAGATAAATACGGTTTTGGTGCTCTTTTGCTTGACGAACTGAAACGTCTTGCTGCCCGTCGTGCTACCGAATACATCTCTACTATAGTTGATTCCGAAATTACTCCAAGAGTGCTTCATAAGTTTGATAAAAGCGAAAAAGGCAAAACAAAAACGGATTGAAACCCGTCTTACCTGAGAAGTTGTTAAAATTCGTATCGGAATTATTATTTCGGAAATTTTATTGCAACTCTATTGTTACTTTTACGTGTAATGAATACAAACGAACATCAACCCTGTTATGTACATGAATAAATTTATTTACTCTTTCCTATTTCTGCTATTACCAATTGTTAGTCAGGCTCAACAAAATATTACACTCCAGGAAGCTATTGATACAGCCCTTGAAAACAATTATCAGTTGCAGCAGTCTGATAATAATCTAAAGCTGGCTGAAACAAATATCTGGAGTGCCAGAGCTGATTTTTTGCCGTCTATTAACGGCAGTTCCAGTTACAACAGAACTACCGGTCAGCAGTTTGATCAAACCACTGTTGCTTTTGAAGATGTAACTACCAATCGTATCGGTGGGAATATTAGTGTAAATCTTACCGTTTTTAGCGGTTTCCGTAATATTTTAAACCTTCGAAGTGTAAATGCAGATGAAGCCTCCCAGCGCAATAGTAGAGAGCGATTACGGGAAACAATCATTTTTGACACGGCCAGCCGTTTTTTGCGTGTTGCTTTGGATGTTGAATTGTTGAAAATTGCAAGAGAAACCCTTGAAGCATCTGAATCTTTGTTGGAGCAGATTTCAGCCCAGGTTGAGGTAGGTGCACGTCCCACTGTTGATCTGTTTAACCAGGAATCAGAGGTGGCAAGCGATGAACTGGCCGTTATTCAAAGCGAAAATGCACTGGAACTGAGTAAAACACGACTTCTCAGAATTATGCAGGTTGACCAGGAGGCGGAATATGAGTTTGATATTCCATCAGCTGACGAGCTGACATTAATACCGGCAGACCTGGAGCTGAGAGAAATGATTGACGCTGCACTGAATAACAGGAATGATTTACTTGCACAAGAGCAGGTAATTAAGCGAAATGAACACCAGGTTGGAATAACGAGGTCCGGTCTCTATCCTACTCTTTCAGCCAGTTACGGAATCAATACAAGCTATAATGATAACTTCAGGGTAACTGCTATTGATCCGAATAACCCCGGAGAGTTTATAAGACAAACCGTAGGATTCACCGATCAATTCTTTGATCAATTGGTTACAAAGAATGTGGGGATGTCTCTACAAGTTCCGATTTTCAATAACTGGGATAACCGAACATCTCTACAAAGTTCAAAAATAGCACTTAAAAACAGCAAGCTTGAACTTGAAAATGTTAAATTTCAGATTTTTGAGGAAGTCCGGCAGGCGTATAACGATTATACTTCTTTTTCCAAGGAGCTTGAATCTACTGAGAAATCACTTGCAGCTGCAGAGCGTGCCTTTGAAACTGAACAACAACGGTATAATGTGGGAGCAAGTACTCTCATTGAATTGAACCAGGCAAATTCCAATTTTGTACAGGCACAGTCGAACCGGGTTCAGGCTATTTATAATTTTGTATTTCAGGAAAAACTGCTGGACTATTTTATCGGACGACTCGACTCGCGAATAACCTTGAATTAAAAGTGACTACTTAAAATTATGCCTCAGAGTTCATCAACGAAGAGATTATTGAAAATTATTGGATTCAGCCTGATTCTGATCATTATCCTTGGGCTGGCTGCCAAAACTGCGGGCTGGCTTGATGGGTCTGAAAATGCGGTTGAAGTAGAGACTGCAAAGGCTGAAATAAGAACTATTACGCAGATGGTATCAGCATCGGGCAGAATTCAGCCTGAGGTAGAGGTAATTATCCGCCCGGATGTATCGGGAGAGGTGATTGAGCTGAATGTGATCGAAGGAGATTTTGTGCGCAAGGGAGATTTACTGCTGCGTATTAAGCCTGACATCTACCAGGCCCGCATAGATGAATTAAATGCAGCACTGCTGACCCAGAAATCCAGGATGGAGCAGGCTCGTGCTCAGATGTTGCAGGCAGAAGTGGAATTCAAAAAAAATGAGACACTTTATCAATCTGGTAATATTTCGGAACTGGAGTTTTTACAGGCTAAAAATAATTTTGAAGCACAAAAGGCTAATTTAAATGCTACTGAATTTCAAATTCAAAGTGCTGAGGCTCAGCTTCGAAGAGCTGAAGAAGAATTGGAGCAGACTGTAATCCGCGCTCCGCAAGATGGAACCATCAGCAGCTTAAGTATTGAAAGAGGAGAAAGGGTTTTGGGTAATGCACAAACAGCCGGAACGGAGATGCTGCGTATAGCCCGCATGAACCAGATGGAAGTTGAGGTGGATGTCAATGAAAATGACATTGTCAATGTATCAGCCAATGATACCACAATTATAGAGGTTGATGCATATCCCAGCCGGTCCTTTGAAGGTGTTGTTACGGAAATTGCAAACTCAGCATTAATTACAGGGTCAGGATCTGCAGAGCAGGTAACCAACTACAAGGTAAAAGTCAGGATCTCGACACCCCACAACATAGAAATGGCAGGATCCAGTTTTGCGCAGGATACTGCTTTCGAAATTACTGACGAAATGTTGTATCCAAATTTTAAGCCGGGCATGTCAGCTACCGTAGATATAAAAACAAAGACGGCAGAGAATGTTGTTACAGTTCCTATCCAGGCAGTAACCGTACGTGATATTTCAGAGTTGTCAGATAAAATAGATGAATCAGGAGATAGTGAGGATCAGGAGAGCATTCAGGAAGAAGATTTACGCAGAGTTGTTTTTAAAGTAATTGACGGAATTGCAAAGGTTCAGGAAGTTGAAACAGGTATCAGTGACAATACACACATTCAGATTATGAGTGGTATTGAAAATGGCGAGGAAATTGTAACCGGCAGTTACAGGATTTTATCACGCGAACTTGCTGATGGCGATGCCGTGGAAATCCTCAATAATTCTGATTTAATTGCAAAAAATTAAATTTTGTGCTTGCGGTAAATTTTTTGAACCTCAGAAACTGCAACACTCATGAAAAGAGAAAATGAGAATATCCTATATTAAACTAATAACCTAAGAAGCAGTTGAAAACAATGCCTGAACCGATAATTAGAATCCGGGATCTCAAAAAACTATACAAGATGGGCACATCAATTGTCCGTGCACTAAACGGTGTATCTTTTGATGTAAAAAAAAACGAATATATTGCAATTATGGGACCCTCAGGTTCAGGCAAGTCAACATTAATGAATATGATCGGATGTCTTGATACGCCTACATCCGGTGAATATATCCTGAACCAGAATAATGTGAGTGATTTAAACGATGCCGAACTTGCCAATGTAAGAAACAGGGAGATAGGTTTCGTATTTCAAACATTCAATCTCCTGCCGCGCACCGATTGTCTAAGTAATGTTGAGCTTCCTTTGATATATTCGGGGTTAAGGACAGCTGAAAGAAAAAAAAGAGCTACTGCAACTCTGGAAAAAGTAGGTTTGGGCGATCGTCTTGATCACAAACCTAATGAATTATCTGGAGGTCAGAGGCAGCGGGTGGCAATAGCACGGGCATTGGTTAACAATCCATCTATACTGCTTGCAGATGAACCGACAGGTAACCTGGATTCAAAAACCGGGTACGAGATCATGATGCTGTTTGAAGAACTCTACAGGTCCGGAAATACAATATTGGTTGTAACTCACGAGCAGGAAATTGCAGAGCATGCACGAAGAATTATCCGTCTTAAAGATGGTATTATTGAGAGTGATACGAGAGTTGAAAAACCTGTACTGTCTGATTTTACTTCATAAACCCGATTACCGGCTAGAGATCGATAGGGCAGTAAACATCTGAACAGACCAAAGAATTGTGATCAAATCCAATACCGGGAAACCCTTTCTATATTCTTCTTGTTGATGCTTCATGAAAAAAAAGAGACAATGTTTTGATATTATTGTCATAGGTTCCGGAATGGGAGGTATGACGGCAGCGAGCTTATTTGCCAACCAGGGCAGAAATGTACTTGTTCTTGAAGCTGCTCATTTGCCCGGTGGCTGCAGCTCTTCATATAAACGAAAAGGGTATATTTTTGAAAGCGGAGCTACTACCCTGATTGGCTTTGATGAAAACCAGCCCCTAAAAGAACTGGAAAAAAGGCTGGATATAGAACTTCCCAAAGAGCCTCTGGAACCTTCCATGGTTGTTCATATGGATGGAGAGACAATAACCCGTTACAGGGACAGGAAAAGATGGATTAGCGAAGCAGCTGATCGGTTTGGTAATTTCAGCGGTCAGAAATCATTCTGGGAACTGGCTTATCGTGTTTCTGATATAGTCTGGAAAGTTTCCGGTCAGAATCCCTCTTTTCCGCCAAATTCGATATCAGATGTGGCAGAATTGTTAAAAAATGATCCAAGAGATCTTTGGATCCTTCCTTATGCATTGAAGTCAGTTAAGGAGGTGGTTGCGGAACATCATCTTGACACCCCTTCTTTTTTACGCTTTTTGGATGAACAGCTTATGATTTCAGCACAGGCCACAGCTTCTGAAACCCCTTTTATTTTTGGTGCACCAGCCATTACCTATACAAGCTGTACGAACTATTATGTTCCCGGTGGTCTTATTTCAATGATAAAAAAACTGGAAGAATTTATTACAGAACAGGGCGGTGAGCTGCATACGAAAGAAAAAGTTTTAAAACTTCATAAGAACGAGGGAGAATTTCTGGTCTATACCGATAAAAATGAAACGGAATACCGTGCACCTGTCATAATTTCTAATATCCCGGTTTGGAACATGGAGAGCATTACAACTGGTGAAACAGCTTCATATTTTAAAAAGAAGTCGAAAGAGTACTCTTCGTACTGGGGTGCAATTACCATGGGTGTGGTCACCAATGATATTTACCCGGCTGATATGCCGCTCCATCATCAAATTCACCTGCAACAAAATGACCGGATTCCCGGTATAAATTCAAAGTCACTGTTTGTATCTTTTTCAAAAAGAGGAGATACTGTTCGGGCACCAAAAGGTGATCGTGTTTTAAATATATCAACTCATACTATTCCCGAGTTTTGGTATGGCTTAAATAGTACATATGATGTGATGAAATCAAAGGCAGAAAGTTGTATCATTGATGTTTTGAAAAGAAGATTGCCGGAGTTTGCCGGTTCAAAGATAAAATTGGTGTTCTCGGGCACCCCTGTAACGTGGGAGAAATGGGTTCATCGCTACCGCGGAAGAGTAGGTGGTATACCGCAGAGCATGGATCGCTCTCTTTTGGACTGGGTGCCCAATAAAACACCATTCCCGGGGTTATACCTTTGCGGTGATACTGTATTTCCCGGACAGGGAATTCCGGGAGTTACTTTAAGCGGACTCAATGTATATTATGAAATCAACAAAAATCACAATAAAGATAAGTTTCGTTGGGCTATATAGACGATAATTATTCACCAAATACACAGTTTTCGGTATTTCCGCCGGCTGTTAAACATTTACTGATAATAAATGTTCTCTGTTTTCTTGCGCTGACAACTCCAAATATTGGCGACTTCCTCTTCAGATTCGGAGCACTATGGCCGATTCAGAGTCAATACTTTGAAGTGTGGCAGCTTGTGTCCTATATGTTTTTACATGGGGGACTGGGCCACATCTTTTTTAATCTTTTTGCGCTCTGGATTTTTGGACAGGCTATTGAAAATTACTGGGGTACCAAAAGATTTGTTACCTACTATTTTTTAACAGGAATCGGGGCAGCAATCATACATATGTGGATAGGAGGCGGTGGCGCTCCCACAATCGGAGCATCCGGAGCTGTTTACGGTATTCTGCTGGCTTTCGGAATGATGTTTCCTGATCGCTATATTATGTTATTGATTCCGCCAATACCTATAAAAGCCAAATATTTTGTAGCCATTTTCGGAGCTTTGGAACTGATGAACGGAGTGGTTGGCACTCAAACCGGAATTGCGCACTTTGCCCACCTTGGCGGAATGATTGTCGGGTTTATTCTGATAAAATCATGGGGCATGAAAAAAGAAAACAATTATTATTGATTGATACCGGAGAGTAACTATGTATCAGGACTCATTTGCAGGAGCTGCTAAACGAGGATTTTTAAGCCTGCCTATAGCAATACGCACAATTATTGCCATCAATGTAGTGGTTTTTATTCTGCAGGCTTTATTGGGACAAAGTGTGAACCGGTTTCTTATCGAGTGGCTTGCTTTTAATCCTGAATGGAGCGTTGCTATTACCCAGCCCTGGCGTTTTGTTACCTACATGTTTTTACATGGAAGCGGGTTTCATCTGCTCTTTAATATGCTTTGGCTTTGGTGGATGGGACGATCCGTTGAAACAAGCCTCGGGCCACGCACATTTCTTGTACTGTTTCTTGGTTCGGGAATCGGCGGTGCGGCCATTAATGTGATCTTCTCATTTCTTATGGGCAGCAGCCTGGTTATTGGTGCATCGGGAGCCGTATTTGGTATCATGGTATCATTCGCTTACCTGTTTCCGCGAACCCCGATTATGCTGATCTTTTTTCCTCCGATTGAAGCCAGGTTCGTTGTAGCCGGACTGATCGCGCTCGATTTGCTGTTTATTGGATCTGGTGACAATATTGCGAGAGCCGTACAC
>Ga0209936_1000099_pt1 | contig 54392 bp, 47 predicted proteins | sample SalPonR1_A_D1_MG_FD_185694 | JGI IMG/M metagenome (GOLD analysis project Ga0209936, IMG submission 185694) | Salt pond soil microbial communities from South San Francisco under conditions of wetland restoration - Salt Pond MetaG R1_A_D1_MG... ...
GATCATAATTTTCCAGGACAAAATCATCAAATTCAAAATCAAAAATATTCTTCTTATCAGGATTTATTTTAAGATTAGGCAACTTTCTGGGTTCGCGGGTAAGCTGCAATTTAACCTGTTCGATATGATTTAGATAAATATGTGCATCACCAAGAGTATGTATAAACTCAAACGGTTTTAACCCGGTGGCCTGAGCAACCATTTTTAGCAACATAGCATAGGAGGCAATATTAAAAGGTACACCCAAAAAAATATCGGCACTCCGTTGATACAGCTGTAATGACAACTTCCCATCGGCAACATAAAACTGGAAAAGAATGTGGCAGGGTGGTAAAGCCATATTTTCCAAATCGGCAACATTCCATGCACTCACAATATGACGACGTGAGTTAGGATTATTTTTTATAGAATCGATAATTTGTGAAATCTGATCGATGGATTCACCATTTGGAGCGGGCCACGAACGCCACTGGTAACCATAAATATTTCCCAGGTCTCCGTTTTCATTGGCCCACTCATCCCAAATACGCACTTTATGCTCGTTTAAATATTTTATATTGGTATCGCCATTCAAAAACCACAGCAGTTCATAAACAATAGACTTTAGATGAAGTTTTTTAGTAGTTAGTAACGGGAAGCCGTCTTCTAAATTAAAGCGCATCTGGTACCCAAAAGTACTTATGGTACCTGTTCCTGTTCGGTCTTCTTTTTTTACTCCATGGTTAAGCACATGGTCAAGTAAATCTAAATATTGCTTCATTTTGGGGCGTATTTTTTTCAGTGTTAAAGATGCTTTGTAAAATTAAAAAAACAATACGTAGAATCTACCCGTTCAAAACAATTCTATTCAACAATATTCGCAGAAAAGGGCTGCTACTCTTTCAAAACCCTTATTTAATCAATAAAATAATTGTTAATAAAAAATATTTAGTCTATTTTCGCATTTAAATACCGAAATTACTTAAATAGCCAGGTTATGTCGAAAGTTGTATCTATGTCAGAAGCAGCATCCATTGCATTACATGGAGTTATATTAATTGCCCGTGAAAAAGAAGGATTAAATGTGTTAAAAATTGCAGAACGAACGAACACATCTAAACATCATGTTGCCAAAGTAATGCAACGACTGGTAAAAGCCGGGTATCTTACCTCTCACCGAGGTCCCAGCGGAGGGTTCATATTACGCAAAAAACCCGAAAATATAACCTTCCTGGAAATTTATGAAATCATTGAAGGTGTTATTGAAATTGGAAAATGCCCGATGGATAAACAGGTTTGCCCTTTCGACAAGTGCATTATGAATAATGTGACCAGCAAAATGACCCGGGAATTTAAAGAATATCTAAGAGAACAAACCATTGACCAATATATTTAAATAGGGCTAGCTTAAACTAATAATAAAAAAATACACTGTAGTCTGATAAAAATATTGAATCTATTCTGAAACCTTGATTTTATTTATTTTTTAATGGACAATAACAAAAAAAATGTATTTTTTTGTTATTTTTTTAACACCTCAAAACTCCTCAACAACAGCGCTTTAAAAATCAAAATTTCACAAAAATGATATATATCAACTTAATTTATTTGGTGAGTTAAAAAGTATTATCTAATTTTGGTATTCGATTACTTAATTACCTTTTTAAAAAAGATGAAAAGACAGATTATAAAAATAGACGAAAAAAAGTGCAATGGATGCGGAGTTTGCATCCCAAATTGCCACGAAGGTGCTTTACAAATTATTGATGGTAAAGCACGATTAATAAGCGATTTAATGTGCGACGGGTTGGGTGCATGCATTGGCCATTGCCCCGAAGAAGCTATCGAAGTGATTGAACGTGAAGCCGAGCCCTATAACGAAATTATCGTTATTGAAGAGATGGTGAAAAAAGGGAAAAATACGGTCGTTGCCCATTTAAACCATTTAAAAGACCACAAAGAATTTGGTTTTTTTAAACAAGGGATTAAATGGATGCAGGAAAACAGGGATAAAATCAACTTTGATGTAGATGAAGTGATAGCAAAGGTGCATAATGGTGCTGCTGTAAAAGAAAAAGCAGAACCGGTTGCAGCCCATGCAGAACATGCGCACCATCACCATCACGGTGGCGGATGCCCGGGATCATTATCACAGGCTATCGACCGGAAAGAAAATATTTTAGAAACACCCGTAGCCTCTACCCCATCACAACTAAACCACTGGCCGGTACAAATGCATTTGATTAATCCGGCATCAGAACATTTTCAACATTCTGATTTATTATTAGCCGCCGATTGTGTTGCTTTTTCCATGGGCAATTTCCATCAGGATTTTCTTAAAGGAAAAACATTAGCGATTGCATGTCCTAAATTAGATTCAAACAAAGAGGTATATATCCAAAAATTAATATCCTTAATCGAGGAGGCTAAAATAAATACCATCACAATAATGAAAATGGAAGTCCCTTGCTGTGGAGGAATTGTACAAATGGCACAAATAGCACAAAAACAGGCATCACGTAAAGTGCCCATAAAAACAATAACGGTGAGTATTTCAGGCCAAATCCTTACAGAAGAGTGGATATAATTTGACATTTTATTAATCACATATTATTATATATAGAAAATCAATCAATAACCCAAAAAAACAATAAAAATTATGAGTATGTTTTGTTTTCAATGCCAGGAAGCAGCCAAAGGAACCGGCTGTACCATAAAAGGAGTTTGTGGAAAAACCGATGATGTGGCGAATATGCAGGATTTATTGCTATTCGTTTTAAAAGGGATATCCATTTATACCAAAGCTGCCCGTGAAAATAAGGTTGAGTATGATAAAAAAATCAACAAATTTATCTTCGATGGTTTATTTGCAACCATTACCAATGCAAACTTTGACAAGAAAGTTTTTATCGAAAGAGTGCGCGAAGGACTGGAAATTAGGAACAGTGTACGATTAGCATTAAAAGATGCGGGAATAGAATTAGATGAAAACAAGTTGCATGAATCGGCCACATGGCAGGCCTTCACTCCGGACGAATATGAAAGAAAGGCTACAGATGTAGGTGTTTTAAAAACCGAAAACGAAGATGTTCGTTCGTTACGTGAATTAATTACTTACGGAGTAAAAGGTTTAGCAGCTTATACCGAACATGCCTATAACTTAGACCAAGAAAACGATGAGCTATACAAGTTTATGCAGGATGCACTGGTTGCTACAACTGATGACAGCTTAACGGCTGACGACTTAGTAGCATTAACCTTAGAAACCGGCAAATATGGTGTTGATGCTATGGCACTATTGGATAAAGCCAACACTACCGCATACGGAAATCCTGAAATTACCAAAGTTAATATTGGTGTACGAAACAACCCGGGTATTTTAATTAGCGGCCACGACTTAAAAGATATGGAAGACCTGCTAAAACAAACCGAAGGTACCGGAGTGGATGTTTACACGCACAGTGAAATGTTGCCGGCCAACTACTACCCTGCTTTTAAAAAGTACGATCATTTTGTAGGCAACTATGGTAACTCATGGTGGAAGCAAAAAGAGGAATTTGAGAGCTTTAACGGTCCAATCTTATTTACAACAAACTGTATTGTTCCTCCACCAAAAAACGCTACTTATAGTGATAAAGTTTATACTACCGGAGCTTCAGGATTTGATGGGTTTACACATATCCCGGACCGGGAAAAAGGCGGACAGAAAGATTTCTCACAAATCATTGAGCATGCTAAAAAATGTGAATCACCGGTAGAAATTGAAAAAGGAGAAATTGTAGGTGGGTTTGCTCACAATCAGGTAATGCAACTGGCCGACAAAGTAGTAGGTGCTGTTAAATCGGGCGCTATTAAGAAATTCTTTGTGATGGCAGGATGCGATGGCAGAATGAAAAGCCGTGAATATTATACCGAGTTTGCCGACCAGTTACCAAAAGATACCGTGATTTTAACCGCCGGTTGTGCAAAATACCGCTACAACAAATTGCCTTTGGGTGATATCGACGGAATTCCAAGAGTACTGGATGCCGGGCAGTGTAACGACAGCTATTCGTTAGCTGTAATTGCCATGAAGCTAAAAGAAGTTTTTGAGTTGAATGACATCAACGAGTTGCCGATTGAATATAACATTGCATGGTACGAGCAGAAAGCGGTAATTGTTCTGTTGGCGCTACTTTACCTGGGTGTTAAAAACATCCATTTAGGACCTACATTACCCGCATTCTTATCGCCAAATGTAGCCAACGTTTTGGTTAAAAAATTTGGTATCAGCGAAATAAAAACGGTTGAGGAAGATATCAAAATGTTTATGAACTAATTAAATATGAATCATTAAATCAAACCTGGCAGCTTACATTAGTCTGCCAGGTTTTTAAATATCATATAAAATGAAAACAATAACTTATTTAGACGCAGAAGCAAGAGAAAATCCACATGGTGTTGATGCACGTGGACTATATGACAGCAAACATGCTATGGTTACCCATATGTACATCAAACCCGGTGAACAACTTAAAAAACATATTACCCCGGTTGATGTAATTTTCTATGTATTGGAAGGAACCGGAATTATTGAGATTGGTGACGAAAAAAAAGAAGTAAGTAAAGATACGCTGATTGACAGTCCGGCTAAAATTCCCCATTGCTGGTATAACAAAAGTGACAGTGTATTAAGAGTACTTGTCATCAAAGTACCCAAACCCGAAGGCAAAACAAAAATATTATAATAGTAAACCTTTTTAGACACCTATTTGTTAATATGTCCCGGGAGAATTAACCGGGACTTATTATTCTTTTAAAAGAGGACTCGCTTATTAGTCATTTTTCATGTATTTTTTTCACATTAAAATAAAAATTTAAATACTTTATGCACCCAAGAATCGCAAGAGAAAAAAGAATAGTGGATAAGATGATTACGATTTACTGCCAGAAAAATAACCATCGCAAAAAAGGGAAGCTTTGCCCTGATTGTAAAGATTTAAAAGCATACGCCCATAAAAAATTATTGCACTGCCCCTTTGCAAAAGACAAACCTGTTTGCGCAAAATGTAAAATCCATTGTTACAACACCCAAAGAAGAGAACAAATAAAAAAAGTTATGCGGTTCGCAGGTCCAAAAATGATATACAGACATCCGATAGATACGATCATTTACTTTTACCATAAACTAATACATATTAACTATACACCACAATGAAAATTCAAAACCTTGAAAACACTCCGAAAGTACCCATTGAATTGGAAGCACACATCCTGCATTCGGAAAAACCGGTTGAACTTGTACATTTGCTATTAAAACCCGGTGAGCAATTAGCCGGACACAACAATCCGTTTGATGTGATTTTTTTTGTTATTGAAGGGTCAGGAATTTTAACCATTAACGGAGAGTCAAAAAACCTAAAAGCTACCGATACCCTAAAAGTAACATCAGAAATTAATCGCGGATGGGAAAATAACTCCGACAAAGATTTAAAAATTTTAGTCATAAAACTTTTGTAAATTGATTTTGCTTAAATCAATGAATCTGCTATCTTGCGGCAAATAAAAAAATGAAAGATGAAAAAAATCCATTTATTAATAGCCGCTATTGCTGTTGCAACCACCATATTTTCGTGCAAAACCGGCAAAGAAAAAATAAATAAAGAAGAGTATATTCAGTCGATAAAAGAGTGGCAACAGAACCGGTTAGATCGATTAAAATCTGAAAATGGCTGGCTTAACCTGGTTGGTTTACACTGGCTTAAAGAGGGAGAAAACCCTTTTGGCAGCAACGAAGCCAATAACATTGTTTTTCCCGAGAAAGCACCCGGGTTTATTGGTTCTGTTTTGTTGTATAAAGACCATTTAAGCGTTCGTATTGAGCCCGATGTAGATGTATACATTAACGACAGTCTGGCAAAAGAGCAGGAGGTTTACCCTGATACAGATAAAAACACCACCTATTTTAAACTGGGTGATTTCCGGTGGCATATTATTAAACGGGGCGACCGGTATGGTATTCGCTTGCGTGATTTAGAAAGTCCGCTATTGAAACAAATTACCGAAATACCAACCTTTCCTATAGATTTAAAATGGAGAGTAAAAGCAACCTTTGAGCCGTTTGACACCCCCAAAGAGATTGCTGTACCTAATTTTCTGGGGGATGTGAATTATGAAAAATGCTTCGGATTGCTAAAATTTACGATTGCCGGAAAAGAACTTTCCTTAATGCCTTTAGGTGATGGTGTAAACGAAAACTTTTTTGTGATATTTGCCGACGAAACCAGTGCTGAAGAAACATACGGTGCCGGAAGATTTTTATCGGTAGAGAAGCCGGACAAAAACGGAATAACATATATTGATTTTAACAAAGCAACCAATCCGCCTTGTGCATTTACCGATTATGCAACCTGCCCCTTACCACCCAAAGAAAATATTTTACCGGTAAAAATTCTTGCAGGCGAAAAAACCAACGCGTTGATTGGGCATCATTAAAATTTCAGATAAAACAAAAAAATGCCAGGCTGATTCAGTTCTGGCATTTTTTAGTGATTTACATTTTCTTATAAATCGTGTATTGCTTATCTTTTCTGCAATAATCTCGCTCCATACAGCTCAAACAACCAACATAACCATTCAAAAGAGTAATATGCCAACTCTGCAACATTTTTTTTATTGTTAGCATTTCATCTTTTTACTTTGGGGTATAATTTACCACAAAAAAATTAAAAAAGATGAAACATTTAACTTATTTACTATTCGTTTTTATACTCCTTGCAAATAGCTCAAAAGCTCAGAAAATGACTATTGACGAATATTTTAAAATTAATCCAACCCAAATTAACCCAAAAAATAAGGAAATACAAGAATATGATGTTACCCTAAAATGGCAAAATCTGCATCCGATTAGCGGCCATAAAATCAACTGCAATGCTGTTAAAGCAACCTACAGAGTTGGATTAGACAATGATTCTGTAGAATGGGAAAATGTTAGCATTACGCAAATAGTTGATTTCAAACAAACGCTGCCAAAAACTACTGAACTTCCTTTATTTAACGGGTTTAAATACAAAGCAAAAGATACTGCTTTTCTATCAAAAAATTTTTATAAAGACATTCCGGTTGATCAACAGGACTTAGCTAAATGGCTGGTTTCTGATGCTATGCAAATGCAGGGATTAGCCTGGTATGTTTTTGACAGCTTAGCCTTTAAAAAAACTTTCACCCCAAAACTACTCGAAAATAATGATCTGAAATTCGAAGATTGGGTTACTTTTACAAGCAGGTATCAAAAAATAATTTGGTCAGGTATTAGCAAACACAACCATGAGATTTGTGCAATAGTTCAATTTGAATCTTATTACAACCCGTTAAAAATTGACAACAAACAAATGCAAGTTAAAGGGCGATCATTATATTATGGAGAAATGTGGATTTCATTATCCGATAAACAAGTTGAATACGCATCTATGCTTGAAGATGTAATCATGAAATTAAAAAGCCCGGTTTTTCCGGAAGAACAATTGATTAACTTGCAGCGGGAAGTTATTTTTACTAAAAACGATAAAAACTAAATTTTTAATGATGAAAAAAAATAAAAAAATTATAGCACTTTTTTCAGCGTTAATATTCAGCACGATATTTTCATTATTGATTAAATGGATTCAGACCGGAAATCCTTTTAAAGCGGAAACAGTACTTTATGGCACAGTAATCTTTCTTAATATACTAATTCTAGGAAGTATTGCTTACCAAGCATTTCAGAAGTATTCAAAGAAACCGGCAAGTCAGCTTAAAAAGAATATATTGCCCTTATTTTTGCTCTTTGTCTTTGTTGCATTAATTATTTCTCTTTTACTGGTAAGTATTGGAGTTTATATATTTTACCATTTCAAAGAATTAAATACCAGCAACTTTATAAGTCAACTATTCGGAGTGGAACTTCCTGAGGCGCTCAGGCAGTTTTCAATCTGGATATTCATTGGTTCTGCTTTTGTTTTCTACATTATTTGGCGAAAAGCAATAGAACGAGAGCAAAAATTACGAGAAGAAAATCTACAATACAAATATCAAAATCTCAAATCACAGGTTAATCCTCATTTTTTATTCAACAGCTTGAATACTCTTTCTGAGCTAATTTATGAAGATGCAGAAAAAGCAGACCAGTATATTCAAGAGTTATCCAAAATATACAGGTACATTTTAGATCATGAAGAAATTGATATGGTTCCTTTAAATAAGGAAATTGACTTTTTAATAAAGTATTTTAAAATTCAAAAAATACGTGATAATGATAAAATTCTATTGGAGATTGATATCCCAAATGCAGGTAGATACCAAGTTATTCCTGTATCATTACAAATTTTGGTTGAAAATGCATTAAAACATAATGCTAGGTCAAAAAATTCACCTTTAAAAATCGGTATAACCAGAGACAATAATAATATTGTAGTTTCAAACAATATTTGCAGAAAAAATATATTGGAAAGTTCAACAAAAACAGGATTGTTCAATTTACAAAAAAGAGTAAAGCATATCCTTGGCCGGGATTTACTATTTAAAGAAGAAAACAAACTGTTTATTGTCAAACTACCCATTTTAAAACCTTAATGATGAAAGTATTAATAATAGAAGATGAAAAACCTGCATCACAAAAGTTAACACGGCTACTGAAGAAGATAAGCTCTGATATAGAGGTGATTGATGTGTTAACATCGGTAGAACACTCTATTAACTGGTTTGTAAGAAACCCGGAACCGGAACTTATTTTTATGGATATTCAGCTTGACGATGGGATCTGTTTTGAAATATTTGAAAGCAGGAATATTCAAACTCCTGTAATCTTTACAACCGCTTATGATGAATATACCTTAAAAGCCTTTAAGATTAACAGCATCGACTACTTATTAAAACCTATTGATTCAGAAGAACTTAAAAACGCATTAGAAAAATTCAGAACCCTCCATAAGCGAACGAATTATCATACGCTCGAATCAATTATGAAAAAGTTGCAATCCAATACCAAAGAAAGATTTCTGGTAAAAATCGGGGAACACTATCAATCAATAGAAACCTCAAAAATTAACTGTTTCTACATAAAAGAAAGGTGCAATTTTATGCATACCTACCATGGAAGAAACTACCCAATAGATTATTCGCTGGATAAAATAGAACAATTAATTGACCCACGATTATTTTTTAGGATTAACAGGAACTTTATTATTAATATTTCTGCTATCCGGGACATTATAGCCTATTCTTCGAGTAGATTAAAAGTTATACTTAAAGGATGGTCTGAAACAGATGATATTATTGTAAGCAGAGAGCGTGTTGGTATTTTTAAAGAGTGGATGGACAGGTAATAACTTTCTGTCTTTTATAAAAAACACTGAAGAATGAATCATCGAGTAAAGCGATACCAGCAGATAACACTGCATAAACAATCAATAAATCAATAGAAAAACAAATACCGGGTACTTGTCGGACAGGATCCCATATTGATGGATTATATTAATCGATTAAATCCGAAATATGCTGCGCCCTGTTATCTATGTTAAAAAAAATAGATGAATTTTATTCCTCGGTAATCGTATATTTTACTCCTCTTTCGTTCAGGTAATCCATAATAAAATTAAAATTCTTTTCATCTACCCCTAAATATTCCGGTGGGCATAAGCCTTTATGTTTAACCATTCCCTTTGCAAATAAGTTGGTTATAGCGGTACAGGTATATCCTGTAGTTCGTGCCATAGATGTAATCCCGGTTTCTTTATCGTATTTATCAAAAAGGTTGTATGCGTATTTTTTTTCTTTTCCGTTTTCTTTTCCTTTAATAATTACACGCATCATGGTAAAATCTTCTTCGTTGCGCTTTAATTCCCAAACGGGAAATAAAAGTTTGGCGGTAAAATCAATGGGTCTTACCTGCTTCCCATTCACAAGAATATAATCATTATCAAAAAAACCGGTTTCCCTTAAAACCTTTATATATTCAATAGTTCCGGGATACCGCAATGTTTTCTCAATCATATTAGGAATATTCATGGTCTTAATTAGAGTTCTCAATCCATCGGTATTCCATGCTTCTAAGGAGCCAATAGGCTCAAAATATTCGAGTTCATCCTCTGACAGCGCTTTACGAACAACCATTTCTCCATTTAAAACATATCGGGCATGTCGTGTATACTCCTCCAGTACATCCATAGGAGAAAATACAGCTTTATACTCATAAGGCCACTCACGCTTAAAAGGAAGTCCTCCACTGTAACATTTATAGCTGTTAATCTGCATCCTTTCATTATGATAACCCAGAATAACATTCCCCATACCGGGAGCAATACCGGCATCAATAATTGCGGTTACATTTTTTTCTTTAGCTAATTGATCCAAATCATAGGGTTCTTCTCTAAAAAAGGAGATATCAATAATATCCTTCCCGGCTAAGATAGATTGTTTAACCGCATTATACCCCATATATCCGGGCAAAGCCCCTATAACCAGATCAAAATCTTTTATCACCTGGTTAAATTCTTCCACATCAGCTAGATCGGCAATTTGGGTGGATATATTTTCATATTTATTAAATTTCTCCAACTCCGAAGGGTTAATATCAACAGCAGTAACCTCAAAAGATTTTGCCAAATCAACGGCAATTGCCTTTCCAATAAGTCCTGCTCCTAAAACAACAATCTTTTTCATATCAAAAAATGATTAATGATTTTAATAGGTAAAATTATAAAATTTATTAATATCTGTCCTATCAACTTCCTGAACATCTATGGTAATATATATTTCTTCAACAGGTTTATTATTTTCAGTCACGGGCTGTGAAGCAATTTCATCGATTACTTTAAATCCACTCATAACCTGTCCAAAAACAGTATATTCACCATCCAGGTGAGGAGCTCCGTTACAGTTTTGAATAATATAAAACTGGGTTCCACTCGATCGTTTTTGCGGATTTTGTGAACCCCCATATCTTGCTGCTCCCACAGCACCTCGAACATGCTTATGATGCGATTTGATCTCTGCGGCAATTGTACGCTGAATAATTGAAGGGTTATAATCAACAGGTTTATTGCGGGTGGTATTATCTCCTGTTTGAATCATAAAATTATCAATCACTCTATGAAAAACAATATGATCATAAACTCCTGCCTGAGCTAACTGAATAAAGTTCTCTTTATGGATTGGGGTATCATCAAATAAAAGGATCTTTATCTTTCCATAATCGGTATGGATCGTAACCAGATAATCTGTATTACCCCCGCCCGGTTGCCCGTAACAAGCAACTGACATCAGCCATAAAAAAATAAAAACGAAACAATGTTTAAATTTCATATGCATTTTTGTAGGCCTTTAACCAAGTATCATTCCAATAATTGTAGCAGACAATAATGAGGCCAGTGTTCCACCGACTAAAGCTCTCATTCCTTGTTTAGATAAAAAGGTTCTTTTGTTGGGTGCTAATCCTCCAATACCTCCGATTTGTATACCAATCGATGCAAAATTGGCAAACCCGCACAGCATATAGGTTGCCATAATAATTGATTTGTATTGTGTGAAGCTGCCATAAGCAGCATCTCCTGTAGTTTTTAATGTGGCCAGACTGGTATATCCTACAAACTCACTGGCAATCAATTTTTCACCCAGCAATCTTCCTACCAGCGCCACATCTTCTTTAGCCACACCAATAACCCACATCAACGGAGCAAACAAATAGCCTAAAATAAATTCGAGCGACAGACCATCATACTGCCCGTCAGTAGCCTGTGCAATAACTTCATTCAGGTTAATCCATGAACCTACTTTAATAAAAACAAAGTTAACCATAGCAATAAAAGCAAAAAACACAAGCAACATGGCACCCACATTAGCAGCCAGCTTTAATCCTTCAATCGTACCATTTGAAAGTGCATCCAAAAAGTTAGATCCAATTTTATCCATAGACACATCGGTTTCTTTTTGAATTTTATCCGGTTTTTCAGTCTGTGGCATCAATACCTTAGAAATAACAATTGCTCCGGGGGCAGCCATTACCGATGCAGTTAGCAAGTGTTTCGCAAATAAAACCCTTTGTACAGGATCGTCACCTCCCAAAAAACCTATATATGCTGCCAGTACCCCTCCGGCAACAGTAGCCATTCCTCCTATCATTACCAATAACATTTCTGAATCATTCATTTTGGGCAGGTAAGCTTTTATCATTAAAGGAGATTCTGTTTGCCCCAGAAAGATATTTCCGGCAACAGACAAACTCTCTGTTCCCGATAACTTCATCGCTTTTATCATTAACCAGGCTAAACCTTTAACGACCACTTGTATTATACCCCAATAAAACAATACACTGGTTAAGGCCGAAAAGAAAATTATGGTGGGTAAAATTTGAAAAGCAAAAATCATCCCCATAGAATCGGTGTCCATAATAGAACCAAAAAGGAACGTACTGCCGGCATCGGTAAAATCAAGTATCTTAACGAAGATTTTACCTACAAATTCGAAGAAAAAAGCAACAAACGGGATGTACAGAATACTTATAGCCAGGATTAACTGTATAGCAAGCCCTTTTCCAATAACAACCCAATCTACATTCTTCCGGTCAGCACTAAAAATCCAGGCTAATATAATAATTACCACCATGCCTAAAAGCCCTCGAAGAATAGTAACGAAACTAAATCCGGAATTATCCTTCCCTTTTATAAGTATATTGGATTTAGAAACCTCTTCTTCAACTTTCTCTTGGGTTTGATCGGATATTAAATAATCGGATGAATCAACCGTGTCCGTCTTAACGGATGTCGTATCACTTGCTAATATACTTTGGGGTTCGTTTGTATTACTTTGTGATGCAAAAACTCCTGCAATAACAATTACAAGAGAAAAGAGAACGAGTAGTTTTTTCATTTATATCAATTTAAATTTTCTTAATCTTTTTTACGTTTATTGATTTCATCTCTAATAATAGATGCTTTCTCATACTCTTCTTTTTTTATTGCCTCATCCAGAAGAGCTTCGAGAGCCTCAATATCTAATTCCTCGAATTCATATCCGGACATGGATGATAAATCCGGTGCTTCTTTATCTGACGAGTCATCCTCGGTTGGATTCTTAGATTGCATTTTATCTTCACTCTCAATATCAATTACAATACCTGACTTTTGTAAAATCTCTTCGGTAGTATAAATTGGACATTTAAACCTCAATGCAAGGGCAATAGCATCAGAAGTTCTGGCATCAATGGAGATATTATTTTTTCCGTTATTGCAAATTAATTGAGAATAAAACACCCCTTCTTCCAGGCGATATATATTAACCTCGAGCAAGTTAACTCCAAAAGATGTTGCGAAATTTAAGAATAGATCGTGTGTTAACGGACGAGGAGGTTTTAAACCTTCCAGCTGAATAGCAATAGCCTGTGCCTCAAATCCACCAATAATTATCGGGATACGTCTTTCGCCATTTTCTTCGGTCAGAACCAAAGCATATGCGCCGGTTTGTGTCTGGCTATAGGATATCCCCAATACATTTAACTTAATCTTGCTCATAAATAAAATTCAGGTTATACTATCAAAATTACACAAAAGTAAATAAATCATTGATAAAATTTAGATTTATACTTTAGAACCTGTAAGAAATTATCCAAGCAAGTTTAACAATTAATTTAATGAAAAAAAAGCTCCCGAGAAGTTTAAAAAATCATCTCCTGCTAATTTTGGCTGTCTAATAAATAAATTGCATTAATTTATTTACACTATGTTTATAAAAAAGATTATTTTTAACTTAGCAGTTGCAAAAAACTAATGATCATGAATACGATAAAATCAGACTTTATAGATGCACAAAAAATACTAACCACTTTTATCGAGGATGAAAGTAATTTGTTAAAAATCCAGTCAGCAGGTGACATCATTATCGATGCTTTAAAAAAAGGGAATAAAATTATTTCCTGTGGTAACGGCGGATCAATGGGCGACGCCATGCATTTTGCCGAAGAACTTACCGGCCGCTTCAGAGAAAACCGGCCTGCCGTAGCTGCTATTTCCATTTCCGACCCGACACATATAACATGTACGGCAAATGACTATGGCTATGATTACATTTTTTCAAGATATATCGAAGCTGTTGGACAAGAGGGGGATGTATTACTTGCCATTAGCACCAGCGGCAATTCAGCCAATGTATTAAAAGCAGCGGAGGTTTCAAAAACAAAAGGAATAAAAGTGGTGGCACTAACCGGAAAAAAAGGGGGCAAACTGGCTCAAAATTGTGATATTGAAATTCGCGCTCCCTATGCTGATTATGCTGATCGTGCCCAAGAAATACATATCAAAGTAATCCATGCTCTAATTCATTATATCGAAAATAATCTTTTTTAAAATTAAATTTGTTTTTTTATGCTGGTCAAAACCTATGGAAGTGCTGTACAAGGGATAAGCGCAACAACCATTACCATAGAAGTAAGTGTTTCCCAGGGAGTTAATTTTCACCTTGTCGGATTACCGGATAGCGCTGTCAAAGAAAGTCAGCAACGAATAGATTCCGCCCTAAGAACCAACGGATACAAAGTCCCTGGCAAAAAAATCGTGATAAACATGGCTCCTGCCGATATTCGTAAAGAAGGTTCTGCTTACGACCTTCCTTTGGCAGTAGGGATACTGGCAGCCTCTGAACAGATAGAGTCGGAACAGTTAGAGAATTACCTGATTATGGGTGAACTATCCCTTGACGGGGGGTTACAAAGAATTAAAGGAGTATTACCTATCGCCATACAGGCACGCAAACAAGGTTTTAAAGGCTTTATCTTACCCGGGGAAAATGCAAAAGAAGCTGCCGTAGTTGATGATTTGGATATTTATGGTGTGGATAATATTAAAGAGGTGATTGATTTTTTCAATCATGATACGGAATTAGAAAGAACAGTAGTTGACACACGAGAAGAATTTTTTGCGAATATTAATAATTATGATCTTGATTTTGCTGATGTTCGGGGTCAGGAAAACGTTAAACGAGCCCTTGAAATTGCTGCTGCCGGAGGACATAACATCATAATGATTGGAGCTCCGGGTGCAGGAAAAACCATGCTTGCCAAACGCTTACCCACCATTATTCCTCCATTCACTCTGCACGAAGCTTTGGAAACAACGAAAATTCATTCGGTAGCCGGGAAGATCGACGGTGAAACGTCATTAATGACCCGAAGGCCTTTTCGCTCACCTCACCACACCATTTCCGATGTTGCCCTGGTGGGTGGCGGAGGGTATCCTCAACCCGGGGAAATATCCCTGGCTCATAACGGAGTACTGTTTTTAGATGAGCTGCCCGAATTTCAACGCTCGGTGCTCGAAGTTATGAGGCAACCGTTAGAAGACAGAATTATAACCATCAGCAGAGCGAAATTTACGGTAGAATATCCCGCAAGTTTTATGCTTGTATCCTCAATGAACCCCTGCCCCTGCGGATATTACAATCATCCGGATAAAGAATGCGTATGTGCCCCGGGAAATATTCAACGGTACCTGAACAAAATTTCAGGACCCCTCCTCGACCGTATCGACATACATATTGAAGTAGTCCCTGTTTCGTACGACGAGCTGGCAGAAACAAAACCCGCAGAAAGCAGCGAAGAAATCAAAAAACGAGTGTTGAAAGCACGTGAAAAACAGTCGGAACGATTTAGTTCCCATGAACAAATATACAGCAACGCACAAATGTCTTCTAAAATGATTCGTACCTGGTGTGAAATCGATACTGCCGGAAAAACACTGCTTAAAAAAGCGATGGAAAAACTTGGACTATCCGCCAGGGCATACGACCGGATATTAAAAGTAGCAAGAACCATTGCCGATCTGGAAGGAACAGAGAACATTCAATCCTACCACCTGGCAGAAGCCATACAATACCGAAGCTTAGACCGCAGTGGATGGGGGAGTTAGTAATTATTTAAAATCTTAAATTGTTTAATGAAAAAAATTGAGTATTCAAAATGCCCGATGTGTTTGAGTGAAAAGATAACATCAGTTATTCATTTAAAAGATTATTCCATTTCAAACCAACCCTTTGAAATCTGGCAATGTACATCATGCAATTTTCTTTTTACCCAAAATATACCTGACGAAGAATCTATCGGTTCATATTATGCAAGTGAAGAGTATATCTCCCACTCAGATACTAAAAAAGGTATTGTTAACAGGCTATATCATATTGCCCGAAAAATCATGCTTGGAAAAAAATACCAACTCATTAAAAAAATATCTTCCGGAGAAACCCTGTTGGATATTGGCTGCGGAACAGGCTATTTTTTAAATTATATACAAGGTAAGGGCTATCAAACCCTGGGTCTGGAAGTGAATGAGCAGGCCAGAAACTTCGGCCAACAACATTTCGGATTGAATATCCTCCCTCCCGAGAAACTACTCAACAGGGAGATTAATCAAAAATTTAAAGTAGTAACGCTGTGGCATGTACTGGAACATTTATATCAACCCCGGTTATACCTGCAAAGAATATCAGAAATATTGGATAATGATGGCGTTCTTATCCTGGCATTACCTAATCCGGATAGTTTTGACGGCAAATTATATCAAAAATTTTGGGCTGGTTACGATGTGCCAAGGCATATCTGGCATTTTACCCCTCAAACCATTGGTAAGCTTACTTCAGCACATTTTACCATAACAAAGCTAAAAAGATTACCTTTTGATTCGTTCTACAATTCGTTATTGAGTGAAAAATACCGGGATAAAAATTTTCAATTTTTACGAGGTATATTTATCGGTTTTTTCGCTTACATATACAGCTTAATCCATGTAAAAAAATCCAGCTCAATCATTTATGTCTTAAAAAAAAGAGTCAATAAAGAAACTTTTTAAATAGCAGATTATTTGAAGCAAAAACGGATGAAAATAAAAAACTTTTCCACCAGTTAACAAAAGTAAAAAACATTTTTGTAATGATTTAACAAAAAGTAATTTAAGAAACAATTATTTTAAATTTATGTTGTACAACAGAATTTTATGCTCTATTTTTGTTTTTATTAAAAAAATAACAAACACCCGATAATTGGATATTTGAAAATAATTCTAAACTATAATTACTAATTTAAAAACGAAAAAAATGGAAGGTATATTTTGGTTCATTCCTTTAGCGTCAGTATTAGCACTGATTTTTGCCTGGTTTTTCTTCAAAAACATGATGAAAAACTCTGAAGGAACAGATAAAATGAAAGAAATTGCCCAGCATGTTCGCGATGGTGCAATGGCTTATTTACGAAGACAATACAGGGTGGTAACGATTGTTTTTATTGTGCTGTTTCTATTATTATTAATGCTTGCTTATTTTGGGGTACAAAATCCATTTGTACCGGTAGCATTTTTAACCGGAGGTTTCTTTTCAGGTTTGTGCGGATATTTAGGCATGCGAACAGCAACCTATGCATCAGGACGGACAGCACACGGAGCCTCTCAATCGTTAAATAAAGGATTAAAAATAGCTTTCCGAAGTGGTGCTGTCATGGGGCTTGTAGTGGTAGGATTTGCCTTACTTGACATAGCCCTTTGGTGGTATGTTTTAAATAAATTTGTATATACTGCTGAACATATGCAGCATGGGTTTGATATGTTAGGCCTTACTTTTGTTCACCCGGGGACAACTGAGCATGGCAAACTGGTTGAAATTACCGTTACCATGTTAACTTTCGGAATGGGTGCATCAACACAAGCTCTCTTTGCACGTGTAGGCGGAGGTATTTATACGAAAGCTGCTGACGTGGGAGCCGATTTAGTAGGTAAGGTTGAAGCCGGTATTCCTGAAGATGATCCCAGGAACCCTGCAACCATTGCTGATAACGTAGGTGACAATGTTGGAGATGTTGCCGGAATGGGAGCCGATCTTTACGAGTCCTATGCAGGCTCAATTCTTGCCACTGCTGCATTAGGTGCTGCACTACCAGCCATGTCAACGGTTGATTCTGTACAATCCATTATTTCACCCATGCTGGTAGCTGCATTTGGAATTATCCTGTCAATTATTGGTATTTTTATGGTAAGAACAAAAGAGTCGGCTACACAAAAAAACCTCTTAAATGCATTATTATTAGGTACGGGTGGTAGCTCATTATTAATTTTAGTAGCGGTCGCCGGATTAGCATATTTTGAATGGATTACATGGGGGATTTTCGGCTCTGTAGTTACAGGCCTTGTTGCCGGAGTTATTATCGGACAAGGAACCGAGTATTTTACTTCGGATGAATATAAACCTACCAAAGGCATTGCCAATCAAGCACAGGGAGGACACGCAACAACAATTATCGATGGAATTGCCGTAGGAATGTACTCCACATGGATTCCTGTGGCAACCATTGTTGTGGGTATTATTGGAGCATTCGGTTTTGCCGGAGGATTTAGCAATTTTGCCATGGGTGTATACGGAATAGGTTTTGCCGCTGTAGGAATGCTCTCTACCTTAGGGATTACATTAGCAACCGATGCATTTGGACCTATCGCCGATAATGCAGGTGGAAATGCAGAAATGTCTGAACTACCTAAAGAAGTAAGAGAAAGAACCGATGCTCTCGATATGCTTGGAAACACTACAGCTGCTACAGGAAAAGGTTTTGCTATTGGCTCAGCTGCATTAACAGCTATGGCTTTATTAGCTGCTTATATGGAAGAGGTAAGATTATGGTTAGGAAAACTGGCCGCATCCAGTGCAGAAGGATTTAAACAAATTGGAGATACCTTATTCTATAAAGGAACCGAGAATATGCCTGCCGTAGAAGAAGGGCAAAAAGCAATTGAAATAGCCAGTGCTTCCATTAAAGATTTCTCAGCTGCTTACGATTTATCTCTGTTTAACCCCATGTTATTGGGTGGATTATTCCTTGGAGCGATGATGGCCTTCGTGTTTAGTGCAATGACCATGAAAGCTGTAGGCCGTGCTGCCGGAGCTATGGTTGACGAAGTACGTCATCAGTTTAAAACCATTGTTGGAATAATGGATGGTTCAGGGAAACCCGATTATGCAAGATGTGTAGCAATTTCGACAAAAGGAGCACAAAGAGAAATGTTGCTTCCTTCGTTATTTGCCATTGCAGTACCCGTTATTGTTGGTGTTGTTTTAGGTGTAGCCGGAGTTGTCGGGTTATTAGCCGGCGGATTGGTTACCGGATTTACCCTCGCTTGTATGCTTAATAATTCGGGTGGAGCATGGGATAATGCCAAAAAATATATCGAAAAAGGAAATTATGGAGGAAAAGGTGGCGAAGCACACAAAGCAAGTGTTACCGGGGACACTGTTGGTGATCCATTTAAAGATACCTCAGGCCCATCCTTAAATATCCTGATAAAACTTATGACCATGGTTTCAGTTGTTATGGCCGGATTAACCGTGGCTGTTGGGATTTTTGCTTAAGCATTTAACAATTTCATATACTAAAAAAAGCTGGCCAAAAAAGGCCAGCTTTTTATTTAATATTCAGAATATTTCCTTGTTAACACGAATATTGTTATATTTGAGTTCAAAGGAAAATAACAACTTAAAAATTAATATTATGGGTAAAGGAGATAAAAAAACCAAAAGAGGTAAAATTTTTAGCGGAAGTTTTGGTAAACGAAGACCTCGAAAGCACTTCAAAACCATTGCAGATATTCAAAAAAACAAGGCAAAGAAGAAGGAAGCTACAACACCTAAAACAGAAGATAAGCCTGCTGTAAAAAAGGAAACCAAAGCGAAGGCAGAAAAAAAATCTACCCCAACCAAAAAAACTTCAGCAGCCCAAACAACAGCCAAATCAACGGCAAAAAAGACTACAACTAAAAAAACAGCGGCGAAAAAAACAACAGCGAAGAAAACTACTGAAAAGAAAGAACCAAAGGAGGATACTAAAGAAAAAAAGGATAAAAAATAAATTTGCAAAAAAAGGGTTGAAAATTTCAACCCTTTTTTATTCCTTAGCATCTTCAAAAAACATCTCCTCTTCTAGTTTCCGGATTCTGTTTTTAACATACTCCTTTAAATCCTTTTCATCGGTATTTAAATGCACAATATCGGGTTGAACAGAATCATTATGGCTGGCCATAGTCAGGTAGCCGTCATAATAATTAACAGCCATTTTTTTATCATTAAGATAGAGATCATAAATTTGGCCCATTTTAAATGAAAGAACAGGCTTTGCACTGTTACGGTATGCCACTTTTAAATATTCGACCGAAAGTTCATATTGCCCCCTCTCACGATAAAAGTAAGCAAATTCTTCACATATGCTGGCAACTTGCTTAGGCGGTGGCTCCAATGTTTTCAAAGCCCGGTTTAAATACTTAATTCCTTCTTCATATTCTTCGGAACGTCCATATGCAGAGCCCAGGTAAAATAATACTTCGGCATCATCATCTACTAACTCTACGGACTGCAATAATATATCGGCTGCTTTTTCAAATTGTTGCATCTCAAAATAAGATAAACCCAGATACTTTAAGCTAAAAAAAGAAGTGTCGCCCTGTGAAATTATTTCATTAAAAATTATCGCTGCGGTATCTAATTGTTTGTTTAAATAATATCCATATCCCAACAACTTTTTTAACATAATATCCTCAGGATAATATTTCAACCCTGTTTGGCAGGTATTAATCGACTGGTCAAAAAATTTCTCTCTATTTTGAAGATTCGCTAATCGTTTATAACTAACCAGATCATATGGATTTAACCGGAGCGCATTTTGATAACCATATATGGCCGGCTGATTTAAATTAATCTGCTTTAAACAATATCCCAATTGTCTAAAGTAGTAAAAATTGGTTTTATTTAGTACAATCGCTTTCTGATAATAATGTATGGCAGAAGAATATTCTCCGCTTTTTCTGAAAATTTCAGCAAGATTCTCAATGGGTTCTAATCGGTTTGTATCTCTTAAATATTGATTATAATAGATATTAATGGCTTTCTCTTTTTGCCCTGTAAAATCAAAAATTTTTGCCCGTGAATTTTCAATTAAATAATTGGCCGAATCAATTTCTTGGGCTTTTTGAAAATTTTCAAGGGCTTCGAAATACTTATTTATAGCTAAATTTGATTTGCCTTTATAATAATGCACTTTCCAGTCAAGAGGGTCTCTGCTTAACAACTGATTAGCGAAATAAATAGCAGAATCGTACTGAGCATTTAAGATAGCCAGTTCCAATGGATGGTATTTACTCGTATTTTGAGAAAAACCCTGAAAAAAATATAAACACGCAAAAATGAATAATAAATGTCTCATGCATAATTTAAAGGAACGGTCTAAAATGTCTTCTATTAAATCTTTGCTGAAAATCAAGCTTTGCCCCTCCCGAAAGTTTTCGGGACTAAAGGGAGTCTTGATTTTCAGCAACTTCACCCCTGCCAGTCCGGCAGGCTGGCTTTAGGTCAAGGGGCAATAAAGTTGCTGACAATCTTATTTAATTACCTCTCAAACAGCCTCTTATAAAATTTTATTTCTCTTGCTTTTTATTTTCTAACGAAAAAATAACCGGAAATGTAAATCGAACATTTACTTTTTCTCCCTGATTTTCACCAGGCTCCCATTTCGGAGAAAGATTAGTAACCCTTAAGGCTTCGGCATCCAGCACCGGATGAGCACTTCTTATCACTTCTGCACCTACAAGATTACCTTCTTTATCAATAGTAAATGATACGTAAACTTTTCCCGACAACTTATTCTTAACCGCTTCTTCTGGATATTTTAAATTTTCAGTGACAAAATTTCTAAAATGGTCTGATTTTTTTCCCTGAAATCTGGGCATCATGTCAACTTTATAATAAACATCTTCACTAAACTTTTTTTGCTCATTTTTCGTTTTGACGGTATCTTTATGCTCAATGGTTACTAAGTCAGTATGATTAGATGCATTTACAAAATCTGCTGAATTTGTAAAAAAGACCATAAAAGCAATAACCAGTGGAATAGCCAATGCTAATTTAAATTTTGAACTTTTTTTTGATTTCATCATGGTTAACATTTTTAAACGGTTTTTTGATAATGAATAACTAAAAGTACTGGTTAATCCGATAAATCGGGAACCTGATGCCTGTTTAAGTAATAATTGCTGGTAACACATTTTATCGAAACCATTTCTTAAAACAGCCTCATCAGCAAGGTATTCATGCACTTCCCTGATCGATTTTCGGTACCCATAGATGAAAGGATTAAACCAAAACAGAACAACAAGTACCTCAATGATAATCAAATCGAGAGAGTGTAATTGAAAGGCATGAATCTTCTCATGAGCAATAACCTGTTTGATATCATGTGAAGAATACTTTTCAGGATTTATGATAATCCACTTAAAAAGTGAAAAAGGAACCATTGAATTTTTGGTTTCTATAATTCTATATCTGCCATAGCGTAATTTTTTGCCAAAACTTATGAAAAGAATTATTCGCATTAAGCCTGCCACAAAAAACAAGGCAGATAAAAGCACACCAAAATAATAAATCAATACCAAGATTTCGCGAATGAAGGGCCAGCTGAATTTACTGGCTGAACCATATATTATTACAGCCCCCAGTTCATTATATCCGTTTTTTAAGCTGGCTATCGTATTCGCCATATCACTGCGTTTGGCAAATGACAAAAAAGATATGTTTCCAACATCAATATTTAACTGGAAAAATGGGACAGAGACAGCAAAAAGTATCGTTGTAATCAAATATATCCTGTTTAACTGATGAAAAGTTTCATTTTTAAGAAACCTTTGATAGAATAAATAGAATAAAGCCAGTGTTACAACCGATTCGATTATATTGATAAAGTTAATATTCATCTATGTTTTTTTCTTTTTTGTATCTCTGCTTCCATTATGCGTTTCATTTCTTCCAAATCCTCAATTGACAGGTCTTCTTCGCGTGCAAAAAAAGATGCAAATTTTTGATAGGAATTATTAAAATGCTTTTTTACCACCTCCTTAAAACGTCCTTTTTTATATTCTGACTTTGAATATAACGGATAATATTCATGGGTTTTTCCGTAAGCATTGTATCCAATCATTCCTTTCTTTTCTAATATTCTTACAATGGTAGAAACCGTATTGTAAGCCGGACGTGGCTCCGGAAATTGTTCGAGGATATCTTTTACAAAAGCTTTTTCAAGCTTCCAAAGATAGTCCATTACCTGTTCTTCTGCTTTCGTTAATTCTTTCATATTACAAATATAAACTAAAACTCTTAGTTTTCAAACTAACTGTATTAGTTAACCATTATTTATAATAAATTCAAATAACAAGAAACTAATAATGTAGGACTTAACAAAAAAACAACGGTTAAATCGTTTCATTTAACGGTCGTGTACAATTTAAATTTGGAGCTACAAAAAACCCGGAAAGCACTATCAGCGAAATGCCTATAAAAACAATATGGAACCCTACGAATGAAATTAACAATCCGGCTATAAGCGGAAATAAAAGAGATGCAATATCGCCTGCACCGGAAATTCCCGTATATGCAGCCCGGTTTTCAATGGTTGAAATTTCCATTAAAATACCACTTTTAGAAATTTTATAAACCGAAACAAAAAAGCCTGAGAATAAGAATAAAAACTGATAATACCATTCATAATTTACCAAAAACAAGCTAACGAGCGGAATTAATGCACCAGCTAAAGAAGCCGCCCGTACCATAAATTTATAATTTATCTTTGATGATAACCTGTAAAATATCAGTCCTGAAATAACCATCCCTGCAACACGAAATACCAGGAAATTACCTATCATCTTATCCGACAACTCAAAATTTTCTTTGGCAAACAAGATCAGAAAAGGGAGCAGGCTCATACCAAAACCCAAAAAATTAATAATCAACAGATAATATTTTAAATTTGGATTTTGTTTAATTTCAGCCGGAATTTTCCTCAGAAAAGTAATAAGTCCTTGTCTGCTGGAAACTTTAGACCTTTTCTCCCGAATTTGCCAAAAACCCATCGATGCAATAAAGAGCAAAACAGCAGCCACAAAAAATAACAGGCTGTAATTAGATGGATAATCAAACCGTTTTAATAACTCTCTAACAATCAAAGCCGAAACAAATATTCCGATGCTTGTAATAGACTCTTTAAGGGTAAAAAATTTCTTGCGTTTTTTCGATTTAACAGATTTCCCAAAAATATCCATATAAGATATATTGGCAAAGGATCCACTTAATGCAAAAAATGAAATAATAAGAAAAATAAATGAAATGATTAAATCACTTCTTATATTGTTAGAATAAAAAAACAGAAGCGAAAGTCCAAAAAGAGAAAGTATCCTTAAATTTATTGCTGATAAGAGATAGTTTTTCTTCAATGTTTTATCGGAAAGATATCCGGCAAAAAACAATTGAAAAAAGCTCGAACCGCCCAGTAAAATTGCAGTTAATATACCAAGGTGCAAAGAGTTACCTCCAGCTTGCACCAACATCGCGGGTATAATGGTGTCGATATCCATAAAATTACTTGCAAGGGCTAAAAATATAGCATGCCACAAGAAAGATCTGAAGTTTATTTGCGATCGCTTATCCGACAACTGACTCATTATCAAAATCAATTATAAAAGTTTAAGATTATATAAAAATATAATTTTATTTATAAACTTTAAAAGAATAGGCAAAAACCAGAGAATATAAAATTAAAAAACAAACCATGCAGCATTAATTGCAGAATATCCGTCAATTTTATATATTTGATATATTAAAACAACTAAATAACATTGATTATGGAAGAAAATAAAACATCAAATGCTGGTCAGGGCCTTGGTATTGCAGGGCTTGTTCTTGGAATCATTGCATTAATCATTTCCTTTATCCCATGTTTGGGTGTTTGGGCAATATTACCCGGAATTGTTGCTATTGTTCTGAGTGCTATAGGCTTTTCTCAAGCCAACAAAGCCAATGCGGCCAAAGGACTGGTTATTGCTGCACTCATTATTTCAATTATTGGAACAGCCATTGCTGCATGGCAAATTTATATGTTCAAAAGCGCACCCTCCAAAATTGAAAAAATTGGAAAAGAGATTGAAAAAGCGATGAAGGATGAATTCGATGAAAATGATGTAAAAGAACTGGAAGAGGCGATGGAAGAGCTGGAAGGTGAGATTGAAGAAGTATCGGAAGAGAACGCTGAAGAAATAGGGAAAGCTGCAGGAAAAGCCCTCAAAGAATTTAGTGATGAAGTAAAGAAAACAAACAAAACGCTTGAAGACGATACGACCAATGAATAAAAATGGATATTAAGCATCTAAAACATCCTTATCACATCATTAATTTAACTTTTGCCGGAATATTTTTATTAATCTTCATCTATTCCGGCATTTTTTCTGCCGAAAAAAATAATTATCCCATAAAATCGGCCTGTAAAAGAATTACCGGAAAACCCTGCAAAAGCACCGGTTTATCCCGAAGTTTTTCCGAAATTGTTCGGTTCAATTTTCAACGTGCCCAAAAATACAATAAATACGCAATAAAAATATTTAGCTTTTTCCTGATAGAATTACTGTTGAGATTTTTTATATCATTCCTTATTGATAAAAGGCCAACACAAATAAAATCGATTATCTTCTTCGATGCTTTATTTTCTGTAATCCTTTATGTATACTGCTTTTGGGGATTAATTTTTTAAGCATTCATAAAAACCCCCACCACGTAATCAGGGTCTCTTACAAAATGATTTTTCTGCCTTTACTTTCTGCATGAAATTTAATAACTTGTTTAGGTCAATTCTCCACTAAAAACCTAAACCCATGAATTTTCAACAGGACAATTTAGGCTCTATTTATTTTGAAAACGCGCCATATCCTGTATGTTTTATCTCAAGAGACAGGATTTTAAAAGGAAATAAGGCATTCATTCATCATTTTGGAGATGAAAGCATCCACCAAAATGTTTTTTCAATTTTTTCCATATGCAATAATCAAAGCCATAACATTACCACCTTGTTAGATATTGCATTGAATAAAATATACCTTTTCAACGTAAAAAAACCAAGAACAGATTGGAGTGAAGGAAGAATATTCTTTAACGATGCACAGGAAAAAGATAAACACTATTTAACGGCCACTATCCTGTTTTCTCATAGTAACGAAATTAATTTAGCTACGGAACTGGCTCTTGAAAGAAAAAAACGAACAGAAAATGAAGATGAATTAAAACAATACATCGAAGAGCTTGAAGCCATTGATGATGCACTGGAAGAAAGCAATCAGCGATTTGCAAAAATGAGTGATCTTATTCCTCAAACCATATACGAAACCGACATCAATGGCAACATTATTTTTTTAAATGCAGCGGGCAAAAAGATTTTAGGGTATACCGAAGAGGATTTAAAAGAAGGCATTGAAGCAAAAAAATTATTTATAGACTTCGATGTAGAAAAAGCAAAGCTGAACCTTCAAAAAATTCTGGACGGACATGAATCACATGGAAACGAATATTTATTAAAAACAAAAAACAATAACAAAATCCCGGTAAGGGCCTATGCATCAAGAATAATGAAAGGTAACAAACCGGTGGGTGTACGAGGAATATTTATTGATATTACTGAACAAAAACAAGCAAAACAGCAAATTGAAGAGAACCTTGAATTAATAAAATACCAAAAACAAGAACTCGAAGAACAGTATCAGTTTGTTATCCGGCAAAACATGGAGATTGTTGAGAGCATGAATTATGCCCGTAGAATACAAAATGCATTACTCCCCTCCGAAGAAACTATAAAAAAACTTGTAAAAGAATATTTTATCCTTTTTAAGCCCAAAGAAATTGTGAGTGGTGATTTTTACTGGGTTACCCGTAAAAAAGGCAAAATAATGATGGCCGCAGCCGATTGTACAGGGCATGGAATTCCCGGAGCTTTTATGAGTATGCTGGGAATAGCCTTTCTAAACGAGATTGCCAATACTATAAAAGAACCTTCACCGGCAAATATGTTAAACATCTTACGTGAACATGTTATCCATACATTAAAACAAGATGAGCAAAAAATAACGACCATGGACGGACTGGATATTGCTCTCTGTGTTATCGATACGGATAAAAACGAAATACAGTTTTCCGGTGCAAACAACCCGCTTTATGTAATTCATAACGGACAATTAATAGAATATCCCGCAGACAAAATGCCTATAGGATATGCACATGCATACCACAAGTTCACAAATAAAACAATGAAGCTGGTAAGAGGCGATACTTTTTATATTTTTTCGGATGGATACATGGACCAATTTGGAGGCAAAAAAAATAAAAAATTTAAACCTCTCCGGTTTAAACAATTAATAAAAAAAATCCATGATAAACCCATGAATGAGCAAAAAGAGATTCTTTATTTAACCCTTGAAGAATGGAAGGGCGATCAGGAACAAATGGATGATATTATTATTATAGGATTTAGATATTAAAGACACTAAAACTGCACAAAAAACATATTCATTTTCCCTTTTCCCTTTATCTCAACAGAAGGCTGATCAATTAAAACAAATTTATCTTTTATTAAGTTATACGTATTTTCAGTTACATGAATACGCATAGGTTCAGACGTTTTTTCCAGTCGTGAGGCTGTATTTATGGTATCTCCAAAAACATCATAAATATACTTTTTTATTCCAACAATTCCTCCAACCACATCTCCGGTATCGATACCAATACGTATCTCCCATTTGTACCGGTTATTTTTATTCCTTTCCTCCAGAAATTGTATTATTTCTATAGCGGCTTTTACAATATTTTCAGCATGCTCTTTATTTGGAACCGGCATACCGCAAACAGCCATATATCCATCCCCTACGGTTTTTATGCGCTCACATTGATGTATTTCCATAATTTCATCAAATGCTTTAAAAATAGCATTTAACTCATAGATTAATTCCCTGGGTGGAATCTTGGCTGCTTTTTGGGTAAAATCAACAATATCTGAAAGATAAACCGTAACATTCTTAAACAGCTCAGGCTCTGTAGTACCAAACGATTTTAAGTCATGGGCTATTTTTGCCGGCAATATATTTAACAGGAGTTTATCCGTTTTCTCCTTCTCTTCAAGAATCTTCTCTTTTTGTTTTTTTATGGTCTGATATGATTCGGATAGTTTAAGCATTGAATGAACCCTCGATAACAATTCCATTTTATCAATTGGTTTACGAATAAAATCAACTACTCCGGATTCAAATGCTGTTTTTAAATTTTCGGACGATGTATTGATTCCGGTACACATTATAACCGGAATATTATTAAATTCAGGATTCTCATGGAGCTTAATACAAAAATCAATTCCGTTCATCCGGGGCATATCCCAATCGGTTATAATTAAATCGGGTTTTTTTTGCTTTGTAATTTTTAATGCTTCTACCCCGTCCCTTGATGTAAGTATTTGAATCTTATTATCAATATCAAGAAGGAATTGCTCAATTATCATTCCATAAAGAGGGTCGTCTTCAACAATAAGGATAGTTGTGTGAACCATAAGCTAAAAAAACTACTTTACAAGTTAGTCTTTTTAAGTTTTTAAATCAAATCCGGAATTAAATGGTATCTTTTTCTTTTGTTTTCTTTTTATCCCTTTTAAAAAGATTTTTAATAAAATCACCAATGGAAACATCTTCCTTTTCTAATACATCTTTAAACCTAATCTTAACGGATTCCTCAAAATCATTACAATCAAAGGCTGATTTTAATGAATCGGGAAGGTTAAAAGATAAAGTCTTAAGATAGTTATAGGTCGGATCATTAAATATATCCTGGAAAAAATAAGCACAAACTGGCAGGGCAGAATAAGCTCCCTGTCCGTAGACAGCATTTCTAAACCGGACTACAGGACTATCACCACCCACCCAGGTACCAACAATAATTTTGGGGTTCATTCCGATAAACCAGGCATCGGTATTCATCTGGGTGGTACCCGTTTTACCGGCTAACTCACTTTCAAATTTCCAAATTGTTCTTAAACCATTTGCTGTCCCTCTGTCAACAACACCTTTCATCATTTGGGTCATCTTCTGAGCGGTTTTTTTTGATAGTACCGAATCTCCAGGCTCATGTACCGGGTCAGTATATACCAGGTTTCCATCTGCATCTTCTATTCGACGAATAACACGAGGGTTAACCCGGGCACCCTGATTTATAAACACACTGTACACCTGCAACATCTCCAGCAAAGATGCGTCTCCTGTTCCCAATGCCAGGGAAGGGGTTTCGGGCAGTGATGATTGAATTCCCATTTGACGGGCCAGATGAATGGTAGAATCGATACCGGCTTCTAAAAGGAGTTTAACACTTATGGTATTTACAGAATTAGCCAGAGCGCCTTTGACCGAATAATATCCGCCATATTCGCCATCAGAATTTCCGGGGGTCCAGTTATCATAATCTGCATACACCACGCTATCATTTTTATAAAAATCACAAGGTTCAACACCTCTCTCTAAAGCCGAGGCATAAACAACAGGCTTAATAATGGAACCGGTTTGCCGCTTTGATTTTACGTGGTCGTATTTAAAATACCGGTAATCAATTCCGCCCACCCAGGCTAAAATATCTCCATTCGTTCCATTCATGGCTAAAAATCCCGATTGCAACATTTTAAAGTGGTGCATTACCGAATCTAATGGGGATATCAATGTATCTTTTTCTCCATCCCAGGTAAAAATCCGGGTATATCGTTTGTCTTTCATCGCTTCTAAAACCTCTGTATCCGACAACCCTTTTGATTTTAGGAGCTGATAAGGTTCTGATTGCTCGATTTGTAATTTGGCTAACAAAACATTCTTCTCCCATGGAGCTCTTCCCTGCCAGTCTCGTTCAAACTCCTGCTGGAGTTTTTCCAAATGCTTTTTCATTGCTTTTTCGGCAAACTTCTGCATTTGTGCATTTAAAGTAGTATAAACCTTTAATCCATCTGTGTAAAGATTATATTTTGTCCCATCGGGTTTCTTTTTTGTTTCCAGTATTTTTAAACATTCCTGTCGGACATGTTCCCTAAAATAGGGTGCAAGGCCTTCATCATGGGTTAACCGATGATAGTTTAATTGAATCGGCAATTGTTTTAACGAATCACATTCCTCCTTATTAAGATACCCATATTTATACATTTGAGATAAGACAACATTCCTGCGGGTTAAAGCAGCCTTTTCATTTCTTCGTGGATTGTAGTTACTGTTGGCTTTTAATAACCCCACCAGCAAAGCAGATTCTTCAATTTTTAATGTCGATGGTTCTTTATTAAAAAATATTAATGCAGCGGTTTCGATGCCCCAGGTATTTTCGCCAAACGAAACAGTATTTAAATACAATTCAAGAATTTCATCTTTTTCATAAAACTCTTCCAGCTTACGGGCAATAAATATCTCTTTTACCTTAGCCACAGGGAGGGTTAAAAAACCAAAATTTTGGCGGGGGTATAAATTTTTAGCCAGCTGCTGGGTAATTGTGCTTCCTCCACCGGAACCTCTGTCAGCAAGCAGAATGGTTTTTACAAACACCCGTGTCATACTTCTGTAATCGATGCCTTTGTGAGTATAAAACCGAACATCCTCGGTAGCGACTAATGCCTCTAAAAAACTTTCGGGAATATCATCTAACAATTCATTTGTCCGGTTTTGCAGATAATACCTGCCCAAAAGTTTATTATCAACAGAATAAATATTTGTAGCCGTATTATGATGAATTTGTTTTAAGGCTTTATCGGGAGGAAATTCTCCAAACATCCCTAACCTTACTGTACCAACAAACAAAATTATTAATACAAATAACAATATAACCAAAGAGATAAAACCTTTGATGACAATTTTTTTGGGATTGCGACGTTCTTTTTTCTTTACAGATTGTTTCATTTATCAATCGTTGTTCATTAAAACAACATTTTTGCCTTTGCTGTGCCCTTGCTGTGCAAAAGCATGGGCTTCTGAAATGTTTTCTAAAGTAAAAGAACGGTCAATTTTAACAGATATTTTATTTTCTTCAATCCATTGTTTTATTTGGGACAAATCTTTCTGATGATGTTTCATTAACAATGTTTTAGCTTTTTTCCCATTGGTAAACCATTGTAAAATTTTATGGATTAAGATTTTTGGGCGGGGTAATGTATTAACATAAACACCTCCGGGATTCAGCAGATGCTTACACTTAGGAAAACTATAAATGCCGGCGACATCAAAAAACACATCCACTTTTTGCTTCAAGGATAAGATATCCTGTGAACGATAATCAATAAATTCATCGGGATGAAACTGCTCAACAAATGTTTTGCTGGATTCACTGGAAACAGCGATTACTTTTGCTCCCATTATTTTGGCTATCTGGATTGCCATATGCCCTACCCCGCCTGAGGCTCCGAGAATCAAAACCGACTGTCCTTTTTGCAACCCGGCTTTATCTCGCAATGCCTGCAATGCGGTTAACGAAGCCATAGGAAAAGCCGCCGCTTCTGCACCGGAGATATTTTCCGGTTGATGAACAATACAATTTTCATGTGCAACAGCAAATTCAGCTAAAGCGCCTCCATATTTATTATCCAGAACGCCAAAAACTTTATCTCCTTTTTTAAATTGTTTTATCTCACTTCCTGTTTCCACCACTTCGCCACAAACATCATAACCCAAAACAATGGGAAAAGGAGAGCCCAAAATCAATTTATGGTTTCCTTTGCGTTGTTTCCAGTCAATGGGATTAATGCTAACGGCCATAACCTTTATCAGTAGCTGGTCATTTTTTATTTTGGGTGTTTTTATAGCTGTAACCTCAAAAACATCAGGTGTTCCAAATTGGTTGATAATCGCTGCTTTCATAATTTTGATTTTTTAATTTCAATTCAACTATTTATTAATACGGGTCTGAACAAACCTTAACTATCTTACCATCAAAAGATAAAACTTAAAATTTCTGAATAAATCATTTTCTAAAAATAACAAATCCATACTAATTTTACTACCTTTGCATGCTGCAATAAAAAATGATTTCGAATGCCAAAACATATTGACACCACCCCAAAACCAGAACATGCGGTACTAGTAGGCGTAATTAACCAGGATCAGGATGCCCGACAGGTACAGGAATATTTAGATGAACTGGCATTTTTAACCGAAACAGCCGGAGCTATCCCTGTAAAACAGTTTACCCAACAAATCAATGTACCTAATCCAAAAACATTTATCGGCGAAGGCAAACTGGACGAAATAGATTACTATGTAAAAGATAATGATATTGACATGGTCATTTTTGATGATGACCTAACACCCACACAACACCGAAACATTGAGCGTACCCTAAAATGCAAATTACTCGACCGTACCAATTTAATTCTTGATATTTTTGCCAAAAGGGCCAAAACGGCACATGCGAAAACACAGGTTGAGCTTGCTCAATACGAGTATCTACTGCCAAGGTTAGCCGGGATGTGGACTCACCTCGAACGTCAGCGGGGTGGTATTGGACTACGCGGACCGGGTGAACGGGAGATTGAAACTGACCGCCGAATTGTCCGCGACCGCATTTCACGCTTAAAAGATCAACTCAAAAAAATTGATAAACAAAAAGCTACCCAGCGCAAAAACCGCGGAAAAATGGTGCGTGTAGCATTGGTTGGGTATACGAATGTAGGGAAATCCACCCTCATGAACCTTTTGAGTAAATCCGATATTTTTGCCGAAAATAAACTATTTGCAACCCTCGACACTACCGTACGAAAAGTAGTTATTGGCAATTTGCCCTTTTTGCTTTCCGATACCGTTGGGTTTATCCGTAAGCTGCCTCACAGTCTGGTAGAATCGTTTAAATCTACCCTAGACGAAGTGCGGGAGTCGGATATTCTTTTACATGTGGTGGATATTTCGCATCCTAATTTCGAAGAACAGATTCAGGTGGTTGACGAAACCCTGCAGGAAATTGGAACGGTCGACAGCACCAAGTACCTGGTTTTTAACAAAATTGACGCATATACCTTTGAAAAAAAGGATGAGGATGATTTAACACCCAAAACCAAAGAAAATTTGTCGCTCGAAGACTTACAAAATACCTGGTTTGCTAAAAATCATGATTCGTGTATTTTTATTTCTGCCAAAAACAAAACCAATATCGACGAGCTCAAGAAAATGCTTTACGATAAGGTGAAAGAAATACATGTACAGCGTTATCCTTATGATAATTTTTTGTATTGATATTTACTTTTATACCAATCCGGTTTTAACCAAATACTCAGCGATCTGAACTGCATTGGTCGCAGCTCCTTTTCTTAAATTATCGGCAACAATCCACAGATTTAAACTATTGGGCTGTGAATAATCTTTTCTGATCCGGCCAACAAAAACCTCATCTTTACCTTCGGCATATCTTGGCATCGGATAAATATTCTCATCGGGATTATCTTCTAAAACAATGCTCTCGGCATTACGAAGAGCAGATTTTACCTCTAACAAATCAAAATCATTCTCAAACTCAACATTTACTGCTTCCGAATGTCCTCCATACACCGGCACACGGACAACAGTTGCTGTAACCTGAATGGATTCATCGCCTAAAATTTTGCGGGTTTCATTCAATAATTTTACTTCTTCGGAAGTATATCCTGTCTCATCAAAAGTACCGCCATGAGGCAGGCAGTTTAAATCAATTGGGTGCGGGTAAGCCATTACTCCACCCACTTTTTCCCGCTCATTTTCTAACTGAGTTACCGCCTTAACTCCTGAGCCCGTAACTGACTGATAAGTAGAAACAACGACCCTTTTAATTTTATATTTTCTATGCAAAGGGGCTAATGCAACCACCATTTGGATAGTTGAGCAGTTTGGATTAGCAATAATCTTATCTTCTTTGGTTAATAGCGAAGCATTAATTTCAGGTACAATCAGTTTTTTATCGGCATGCATCCGCCAGGCAGATGAATTATCGATCACCGTAGTTCCTGCCTTAGCAAATGCTGGCGCCCATTTTAAGGAAGTCTCTCCTCCTGCAGAAAAAATAGCAATATCAGGTTTTAATGAAATAGCCTGTTCCATTCCTAACACTTCAACTTCAGTGTTTTTATATTTCACCTTTTTCCCAATCGATTTCTCCGATGCTACAGGAATAATTGTTTCACAGGGAAAATTTCTTTCTTCTAATACTTTAAGCATTACATTTCCTACCAAACCGGTAGCTCCTACGATGGCTATTTTCATATTATTTTAATTTTTATAACAGGATAAAAATCATTCCATTACTATTCTAATATGCATTTTTTGTATCTTTCAAAATTAAAAATATTTAATAGAAACCTTGATGAAGAAGCTAATATTTCTTTTATTATTCCTTCCAACGTTTGTGCTTGCACAGTATACTGAAGATTTCGAAAGCGGAGATATCTCAGGCTGGACACAAAGCAGCACAGAACGATGGGCTGCGTCAGAGGCTTCTCCGATAAATGGAGATTATTCATTACACCATATCTTTGACAACCCTGATTCAGGAGAAGATCAAATCTCCATTGAACTGCCATCCATAGATTTAACAACCCAAAATGTAACCTGGCGGTTTAAAATTCTGCATGCCTATAATCCATCATCATCAAATCACTGGGGCGTTTTTATTCTCAGTGATACAGATGCTTATCAAATGTATCCCGGAGGAACAGTAAATGGATATATTGCCGGTGTTAACCTAACCGGTTACGACGACACACTCCGTTTATGGAAAATAACCAACGGAACCCTATCTGAGGTTATCACAACAAATATAAACTGGCAGGAAGATATTGGAACCTCCACAACTTCTGCACTTGAAATAATCAGGTCAACGAATGGTGACTGGGAATTTAAAATTAACCCCGAAGGCAATTTTGACAATGCCTATACTATAGGATCAGGCAATGACTCTGATTTCACCTTTACGGATTTCTTCGGTATATTTTATAAATACTCTTCAGCACAAGACATGAAGTTGTGGATAGATGATATTTATTTTGGCAATGAAATTTTAGATACGATCCCTCCTCAAATATCAACCCTTGAAATTATAAATCCAACAAAGCTTCAAATTGATTTTAGCGAAATGGTCGGATCTTCTGCAGCTATTAATACCAACAACTATTATGTTGATAATGGTATGGGAAATCCGGAGTCGGTAATAATTAACGAAATGCAAAATTCTGTTGAGTTAATTTTTGGTCCCTCATTTAAGAATGAAACCTTTTACGAAATTGATATTTGTAACATTATCGATCTCGAGGATAACATGATGGCTGACACAACTATTCTGTTTAATTATTTTGTGGCTGAGCCTTTTCATCTTGTAATCAATGAAATTATGGCCGATCCCTATCCGGTTGTTGGTTTACCGGAATACGAATACATGGAAATTTTCAATACAACCGATTATGATATCAACCTTACCGGATGGACAATATCTTTAGGCTCTACCGAGAAGGAAATTCCGGAGACCACAATACAAGCCGGCGAATATATTATTTTATGCAGTCAGAACGCTGCAGCAGAGTTGCAAGATTTTGGCAAAACGGTTGCTTTTTCAAGTTTACAATTAACTAATTCCGGACAAACACTCTCCCTTAAAAATAAAGACGGAAAGACTATCTCCAGTGTAACATACTCTAATCAATGGTATAAAAATGAATACAAAGCTGACGGGGGATGGTCGCTTGAACAAATCGACCCTTTTAATCCCTGCGGCGAAGAAAACAACTGGGAAGCATCGAAAAATGAAAATGGAGGAACACCCGGACAACTCAATTCTGTGAATGCAAATAACCCCGACATAGAATCTCCTGAATTACTTCGGGCTGCCATAACCGAAGAAAATACGGTTCAGTTATTTTTCAGTGAATCACTTCATCCTGAAACAGCAAAAATCAAACAATCCTATCAGGTCAGCCAGGGGATTAACCAGCCTGACTCAATCGATGTCATCACTCCCGAAAGCAAATCCGTTTTATTACATTTTACACAACCCTTTACGCCTGTAACTACTTACGAAGTAGAAATTGTCAGCAATATAACCGATTGTTCCGGAAATCCTATGGGAGGAAAAACATCAGCAAAATTTGCTATTCCACAAGTACCAGGAAAGTCCGATCTTGTTATTAACGAAATCCTTTTTAACCCGTTTGCCGGAGGGGTTGATTTTGTAGAAATCTATAACCGTTCGGATAAAGTATTTGATTTAAATCAATTACGAATTGCAAGTTATGATGATGATATAAATGATTATAAGGGTGTGACTAATGCTTCTGATGAAAGGCATCTCATTTTCCCCGGAGAGTATAAGGTAATCACAGAAAATCCGAATCATGTAATGGAACAATATTACACACAAAACCCTTATGGTTTTGCAAAAGTAAGTTCTCTGCCCGCATATAACAATGATAAAGGACGGGTAATTATGATGGATAAAAGTGAAAATACCATAGACAATTTTGCTTATACAGAAGATATGCATTTCGCACTGTTGGCATCGAACAAAGGCGTGTCGCTCGAAAGAATTAATTACGACAGGCCAACCGATGATAAAACAAACTGGCATTCTGCCTCAGAGGTTGTAGGATTTGCAACCCCTGCATACGAAAATTCACAGTTTAATCCACAGCTTGAAAGGGAAGAAAAAATCACGGTTGACCCCGAAATTTTTTCGCCCGACAATGACGGGTATCAAGATGTAACCCATATTATTTTTAATACCGAAGAGCCGGGATATGTCGCGAATATCAAAATATTTGATTCGCGCGGAAGACTAACAAAGTATCTGGCTAACAATCTGTTGCTGGGGACCAATCAAACCATCACCTGGGATGGACTCGATCATCATAACCAAAGAGCTTCCATGGGAGTATATGTTGTATTTGTCGAGCTTTTTGATCTGGAAGGGAATGTTAAACAGTATAAAAAATCAGTGGTGGTTGCTTCAAAATTACAATAAACTTTTCGCACCTGCACGAAAACAAAAGAACCGGGATATCACCCGGTTTTAAATTGTAACGATTTAAAATATCTTTATTTTTTCGTCAGAGATTTTATCATCGATTCAAAAATCAGCTTCCCATCTGTATTACCCAGCTCATCGTCTGAGGCTCTTTCAGGATGGGGCATCATGCCAATCACATTTTTCTTTTCATTGCAAACACCGGCGATATTTTCAACCGAACCATTTGGATTGGCTGCAGAAGTAACTTCACCATATTGATTACAATAGCGAAATAAAATTTGTCCGTTCTGACGCATCATCTGCAATGTTTCCTCTTTGGCATAATAGCGGCCTTCGCCATGAGCAACAGGAATCTTTAAAGGTTTCTGCTTATCAAGCAGTGCTGTTGCGGTTGAACCATTATTGTCAGGTACAATATAAACATTCTCACAAATAAATTTCTGATTATCATTGTGCAATAATGCTCCGGGTAACAATCCCGATTCGCATAATATTTGAAATCCATTACAAACACCAAAAACGAAGCCTCCTTTTTGGGCAAAATCAATAACCTTTTCCATTATTGGTGAATAACGGGCAATAGCCCCCGAGCGAAGATAATCTCCATAAGAAAATCCTCCGGGAAGAACGATTGCATCAACATTTTGCAAATCGGTGTCTTTATGCCAAAGTTCAATAACTTCTTGCTCCAAAATATTACGAAGCACATAAATCATATCCTGATCGCAATTTGAACCGGGGAAGATAACTACTCCAAATTTCATTTAATTCTATTTTGAGTTTGACCTTATACTGTGCCTTATCACAGAACACTATCGGTATACACGATATTTTTTACTGCTCAAAGATATAATTATTTCATATGACCAACAAATAAATAATTCTGAGAATGCTGTCTAAAATTATTTCTTTATATTTATATTATATTAAAAATTTAAATCATGAAAATATTAAAGTATCTGATTAGAATATTGTTAGTGCTCATAGCACTTTTTATCTTATTTATAATATACGCCTCCATCTCCGATTTTAAACCCGATATCAAACAAAAAATCACACATTCAGAAACCCCTGATACGATTGACATTTCGGACAACTTATCCTTAATGATCTGGAATATTGGATACAGCGGTCTCGGCGATGATATGGATTTCTTTTATGATGGGGGAAAACAAGTAAGAACAACAAAAAAAAGGACACTTGAAAATTTTAATTTTATTAAAACCGTTCTGAACCAAAACGACACTCTTGATTTTATTCTTTTACAGGAGGTAGATATTCGTTCCAGAAGAAGCTACAGGATAAATCAATATGAACGATTAAAAAATTTATTGCAAGCGTATCACCCTTTTTTTGCAATCAACTATGATGTAAAATTTGTTCCCTCGCCGATAACAAACCCTTTAGGAAGGGTAAAATCAGGGTTAGCCAGTTTTGCAGGCTATCAACCTCAAAGCGTTGTACGGTATTCATTTCCCGGAAACTATGCATGGCCCGTTAGCTTATTTATGCTCGACCGCTGTTTTTTAGTAAAAAGGTTTCCTACAACGAATCAAAAGGAGTTAATTGTCATAAATACACATAACTCAGCTTATGATGACGGTTCGCTAAAAAAACAACAAATGGAATATTTAAAAAAGTTCCTGATAAAAGAATACCAGCAGGGTAACTATATTATTGTTGGAGGCGACTGGAACCAAAATCCTCCTGATATTGATTATTCAGCGATTAAAAAAGATTCTCCTGCCAAACGGTTTGTATTAAATCCCATAGAAAAAAAATTTTTACCCAAAGAGTGGCGTTGGGTTTACGATCCGAATACCCCAACCAACAGGTATTTAAATGAACCGTATAAAAAAGGGGAAACCATTACTCCCATCATTGACTTTTTTCTTATGTCGCCAAACATAAATCCACTGGAAGTAAAAGCGCATCATTTTGACTTTAAAAACACTGACCACCAGCCGGTTATATGTGAAATGGCGTTTCATTAAAATTTATACTCGTATACCCAAAAATCTCTGCATTTTCGCTATTTTTGCCCTTCAAAATTTTCGGGGATGCAGAGATTTTTTTCAAAATACAGACTTTTTACCTTTACATTTATTTTGATTCATATTACCAGACTTTTATTTGCGGATAATAATCATACTCCGGATGTAAATGCAGGGATAGATTTCAGAACAATGCATGTATGGAGAGGTATTGCAACCAGTACGGTTCCAACACTTGAGCCTTCTGTTACATTTACCAGAAACAGCTACAAAATGGGTATCTGGGCAGCCCAAAGCATTGATGGCAGTTATTCGGAGATGGATATATACTTGAATTACAAGTTCCGTAATTTTTCATTTACCATTTGGGATTATTATTGTCCAACCTCTTTTTCCGGGAATGATGAGATTACCGATTTTAACGAGCATACCACCAAACATACGATTGAGCTGGATATAGCATATCATGGTTCTTCTCAGTTCCCAATCCAGGTATTAGTGGCTACAATGGTTTACGGAGACGACTTGAATCCCGAAGATCAAAAAAACTACTATTCAACCTATCTTGAACTGGGCTATAAAACCCGTTTGCACCAGACCGATATACGTTTATTTATAGGGATTAACGCCTTTAACGGATATTATGGTAATAAATTCGGGGTAGTCAACACAGGAGCTACAGCCACAAATTACCTGAAGCTCCCCAATGGCAAAAATGTTCCTTTTGAGGCTTCATTGATAGCCAACCCAATGCACCGCTTGTATTATTTAGTCCTTGGATTTAGTTTATAAAGATTCCCGTTTAAAACAACCCCGTCCAGTTGCATCTCTTCTGCCGAATGCAATGCATGCTCTTCGGTATGTACAATGGGTTCACCTTTTCTGTTAAACGATGTATTTATGAGAGCTTTCAGACCATGCTTCTCATCAATCAATTTTAATAAATCATACATAAAAGGGTTTTCACGGCGAGTAAAGATGGTCTGGATTCTTGAGGTGCCATCAACATGAACCACCCCCTCCACTTCTTTTCTTTTGTCCGGACTAATTTTAAAATCAAGCAACATATATTTACTTAAATGCTGGATTTCATTCAATCCGGTAAAATACCGGGTATTTTCTTCCAGCATTATCGGCGCTACGGGGCGATACCATTCACGCTCTTTATGTACCTGGCTAACTTTTTTAGCCAATTTTAAAGAATTTGCCTTGGCCAGTATACTTCTGTTTCCAAGGGCACGGGGACCAACCTCGCCAAAACCATTACACACACCCAGAACTTTTCCCTGACTTAACAATTCTGCGATTTCATGTATATCATCTAAGCATGTTCCTGTATAATTTTCAATTCCCCAGTTATTCAAATAAGGCTGGTGTGTTTCAATGCGTCCATTTTTCAATTGTTCAAGAAATGCACCTGCACCTATTGACAATCCCGAATCGTTTGGGCAGGGAGGTATAAACACATCTTTAAAAATTCCTTGCCGGATAATTTCAGCATTGGTTAGAATATTTAATGCAGAGCCCCCTGAATAGTAAAGATACTCAGTACCGGTTCTTTGTTTTAATTCGTTAAGCCGGGAGAGAAAATCGCGCTGAAAGATATATTGGAAAGTAGCAGCAACATCCTGAATAAAAGAGTTCTTCTGATCAAAGCTTTTCAGGTTAATATTCCAGTCTGATTGTACCCTGACAAAAAACGTTGATTTTTTACCCCAGATAGTACTGAAATAATTATTTTCTTTTAACCATTCTTCAATCTCGGGTTTATAATTACCATAGGAAGCAAACCCCATGAGTTTCCCCGGCACCGAATGCTGATCGAATTCCCTGGCACCGACGATACCAAAGGTTAATGCATTGGCATTAAAAAAAGATGATAAATATTTTAAGTCCCAATGGTATTGAATTTTTTCTAGTGCGTTATTTCTGAATCTCCATGCTGAAAAATTGCTTAAGCTGGCTCCTCCGTCGAAATGTATCAACAAACTATTATCTTTAAAATTACCAAAAAAAGGCAAACAGCTATATATATGGGCTAATTCATGATTAAGAATATAAGCTGTTTTCTCTTTGCCAAACCACCAGGCCTTTCCCTTTTCAATCCCATTTTTTAACGATTCGTTTAGAGGAGCTTCAAATCTTGCTTCACCGGTAGAATCAATAAATGCACGTCCAATAACATTATCTGTAAAAACAAGATCATAATCCTCATCAATTAATTTTGCCCTTTTTAATACCTCATAAAGCAACGAATCCATTGAGTTATCGAACTTCCTTCGCGTATATCTTTCGAGTTGTAAGTATTTTATTAATTTCCCGTTAGAGAAAAAAGAAAGGTTATGATCATGAACAAATACGGGATATCCATTATTTTTTATATCTTTAATACCATAGATTGCCAGGGTAGGTTTTATTCTTTTCTGTTGTATCATAAATAATTAATTTAAAAAAAACAGTATATTTCTCAATTAATATACGTAAAACAATTTTTTACTGTACAAGTTTATTCGCTATTTTTGGTCATTTAAAACAAACAAAAATATTTTTTTATCGTAATAACTTATACTTTTTCTAACTAAAAATTAAAAATGACTCTAACTGACCAGGAAGTTCACTTCTTTGTTAATACGCTTAAAAATGAATCCAATTATGATTTTAGTGAATACTCAGAAAAGTCACTTAAACGCCGCTTGCAAAAAATCCTAATTGATAATCATCTGGACATCGTTGGAGTTATAAATAAATTAAAGAGCGACAAGTTATTTCTTGAAAAAACGGTAAAAGATATTACGGTTAATACTACAGAGCTTTTCCGCGACCCTCAGATTTGGCAAAACTTACGGTACCGGGTACTTCCAAAATTTGCCAATAATAAGAATATTAATATCTGGCATGCAGGATGTTCAACCGGACAGGAAGTGTATTCGATGATGATTTTGCTCAATGAGATGGGATTGCTCGATAAAGCCAAAATTTTTGCCAGCGATTTAAATATAGATGCCCTTGAAGCAGCTAAAAAAGGAGTCTACAAATATAGATTTAATATTGGCTATCTCGATAATTTCGATAAAGTGATAAAAGAGAACCCTTTTAATTACGAAGAATATAACGAGATCCCCTATACCAATTATTTTAAAATTGATAAGGTAACCGATACCATCATCATGAATGATTTTCTGAGAAAAAAGCCTATTTTTAGAAAACATGATTTGGTAAAAGGAAGCAACTTATATTTTGCTAAATTCGACCTGATTTTATGTAGAAATGTTATTATATATTTTAAATATAGCTTACAGAACAAGGTTTTTAAACTTTTTCACGACCATTTATATACCAATGGATATCTTATTTTAGGAATGCATGAAACCATGTTGGGTGAAATTGCTTCAAAATTTGAAAAAAGGGGGCAGTCTTATCGGAAAAAATAAATAATACAGGAACAAATAGTTTAAACAATGAATAAATACGAATTAGGCATAGTTGACACAAGAAACATCATAAAAACATTGCAGGATGTTTACGATTATGATTTTAAAAATTATGCGCTTACTTTTTTTAAACGAAGAGCTGAGAACTTTATTCGTATACATAATTTAAAAAATGCGGACTTCTTTATTGAACAGATTCAACAAAACAAAGAGATCTTTAGGTTGTTTATTGCATTTATGTCTGTCGATAAAACCGAAATGTTCCGGGACCCTTCGATGTGGAGGTTACTAAAAGATGAGTTGTTGGTTAAGATGATATCCGGTGCCACGAGTTTTAAAATCTGGTTTCCGGAAGTTTCATCGGGTGAAGAGCTCTTTTCAATGGCTATTCTGCTAAATAAATTAAAACTTTTAGAAAATGTTCGGTTTTATGCTTCCAGCATTAGCGAGCTAAATATCGAAAAAATTAAAGCAGGGGCTTTCGATCCCAGAAAAATAGAAGTAAACAACGCAAATTACAAACGAATTTTTAGCGATGGTGATTTATCGGATTTCTACACATATGAAAACGAAAAAGCTTTTTGGGACACTTCTTTAGTTGAGAAAACAGATTTTATCAAACAAAATATTATATTTGATGATTATCCTAAAGGGATAAAGTTAATCATTTACCGAAACCAAATGATTTATTTTAATCAAATATTGCAAGAACGATTTTTAAAAACTATGCATAGTTGCCTGGTTCCGGGGGGACATCTGATTATTGGGAACAATGAAAAAATTGATTACTGGAATTCGGATAAAGATTATCTTACCGTAAGCAAATCGGAAAGTTTGTATAAAAAGAAACTATCTTAACGAAAGCAGACAGATGTATAAAGCAGTTGTAATAGGCGGTTCAGCAGGAAGCTTTCAGGTAATCACAAAAATTTTAATGTCATTACCTAAAAATTTCCCTATTCCTGTATTGTTATGTTTACATCGCTTAAAGCATGTTCGTTCAGGCTTTGTTGAGGCCTTATCCATCAAATCATCCATCCCGGTTATCGAGCCCTATGATAAAGATAATATAAAGCCTGGAATTGGATATTTAGCTCCCTCCAACTATCATATGTTCATCGAGTTAAATAAACGAATCGCCTTATCTACCGAAGAACCTGTAAATCACTCCCGTCCATCGATAGATCTTACTTTTGAAACTGCTGCCCAGGCGTACCGGGATAAACTGATAGGAATTATTTTATCCGGAGCTAATCGCGACGGCGCATATGGCCTGAAAAAAGTAAAACAACTGGGAGGAATGGCTATTGTTCAAGACCCTGGTGAGTGTCAGGTTAAAACAATGACCGAAGCATCCTTGAAACTTACACCTGTTGATCATATATTTACAACTCAACAAATTATCCAATTTCTGTTAAACCTAAAATAATATTTGTTCATGAATTATAGAATATACAAAATATTAGCCTCGGTTGCTCTACTTGTTGAGATTATCATTATTTTTATTCTTTTTGCAAGAATAAAAAATATAGTAAGCACCTTTGAGATAATCAATGGACAAAATACCACCTACTTTTTACTTATTGTAGCAGCCATTATTCCTGCATTTTTATTTTCATTGGCAATAATTTTAACCTACAAAAATGAAAAAGAAGATTTATATGAAGAAAATCAAATCAAAGTACTGGAAGAAGAATCGGATAAAGAAAATTTAAGAAAAGAAAAAGAAGATAAAAAACAAGAACAGAAGATTGACACCGAAGCTTTTGTAAATAAGACACTTCCAAAAGAAGAAGGAAAGCTGAGTCTTGAAAAATATTCGGAAAAATTATTAAGTAACATTGCCAAAGAACTGGATATTGTACAAGGATTATTATTTCATCGCATGAAAGATTCGGAAGAATTTACAATTGCAGGTAAATATGCCTATTTTGGAGAAACAGAACCGAAGAATTTCAAGCTGGGAGAAACACTTTCCGGACAGGTTGCAAAAAATCAAACTCTTTTAAACTTATCCGAGATTCCCGAAAATTATATTACGATCCTATCAGGATTAGGCACCAGCTCTCCAAACCATTTAATTATTATTCCGGTTATTTTTAACAAAGAAACAATCGCTGTCATTGAATTAGCATCATTTAAAGAGTTTAAAAAAGAAATCGCAGATATGTTTTCAGAAATTTCCGAACATATTGGAAAATCTTTAAGTAAATATTAAATTTAGCCTTTGATATATGGTTAGAGAAAAACATAAAAATCAGTTAACAAATATTTCCTATAATGATATCATCATTGGAGTCGGGATATCGATCCTTTTTCCTTTGGCAGCCTGGGTTATAGATATATCTGTTAACTATTCAGATATCACTTTTGCAACATTTAAACAAATGCACATCAATAATCCATTACACTGGTTTATTGATGCGATTCCAGTAATTGTTGGTTTTGTAATCTACTTATTACAAAAAAAACGTGAACGCGATAAGAATGCTTTTAAAAACATCATTGAACAGCGTAACGAAGATATCAACCGTAATGCCACCTTTGCAAAAAATATCGGAGAAGGAAATTACGATATTGATTATGAAGTAAAAGACGAGAATGACATTCTAGGGAAATCATTGCTGGTAATGCGGGATAACCTGTTAGCCAACAATAAAAAAGAAAAAGAACAGAACTGGATTTCCGAAGGAAAAGATATTATTGCCGATATACTGCGAAAGCATAATAATCTCGACTTGTTGGCTTATGAGGTTGTCGTAAATCTTATTCAATATATAGATGTTATTCAGGGTGCATTTTATATGTATGACGAAGAGGAAAATAAACTGATAAATACAGCTACATATGCCTATAACCGGAAACGATATATTCATCAGGAATTTGAAATAGGCCACGGATTAATCGGACAATGTGCCTACGAACAAGATATTGTGTATCGAACTGAAATTCCGGAAGATTATGCCAGTATAACATCAGGCATCATGGGTGACAGCAGACCTTCCAGTATACTTATTGTACCTCTGATTACGGAAGAAAAGCTACAGGGCGTAATGGAATTTGCTTCCATAAAAAATCATTTCTCTCCATTAACCATAAATTTCCTTAAAGAACTCGGCGAAATTATTGCCCGTACGCTCTACAACCTAAAAATGAACCAGAAAACAGAGCATTTATTACAGGAATCGCAACAAATGACCGAAGAGTTAAAAGAAAATGAAGAAGAGTTGCGACAAAATGCTGAAGAGATGAGGGTAACCCAGGAAGAGCTGGAAATATCCAATAAAAAACTCGAAACACAAATCAAGGAGGTTGAAAATGCACAAAAAAGATTACACTCATTGCTGGAAAACGCATCAGAGGTTATATCTATCTACGATAAAGAACTGAAACTTAAATATCAAAGTCCGTCGGTAACTAAAATTTTAGGATATACTCCCGAGGAAATGATGAGTGGTAAAGACATGGATCGGCTCACTGCAAAAGGGGAAACAGCCATTAAAGAAATGTTTAAAATATTGCTCGAAGATCCACATACACCACGCACAATACAGTATACCTATATTAAAAAAGATGGTAAAAAAATCCATATAGAAACCACCGGAAGAAATCTGCTGAACGATCCTGCCATCAATGGAATAATACTAAACTCTCAGGATATCACCGAAAGGAAAAGAGCGGAAAAAGAAGAAAGGATGAAGAGTAAAATGCAATCTTTATCTGAAAACAGTCCTGACCTTATTTTACGAATGAACACCAAAGGGCAGATCTTCTATGCCAATCCAATGGTTGAAGAATATATCGGATTTAAAGCAAGAGATTTAATCAATGCACGGCTGGATGAATTAAAAATACAAGAAACGCTGGCTACTTTCTTTAAAGACTCCATTCGAAAAATTAGAAAAACCAATCAAAAGTTAAACCTGGAAATTAATATTCCTACGGCTAAGTTAGGCGAGCGAATCATGAGCTATAATGCCATCCCCGAGTTTAACGAAAATGAACTTGAAACAATTCTTTTTGTAGGGCATGATATTACCGAAGCAAAACAAATTGAGCTTGAGGTAAAAGATAAGAACAAAAAGATTAATGAAAGTATAAATTACGCTCAGCGTATTCAGTCATCCATACTGCCTAATAATGCTATCATACAGGAATACCTGCCAAAATCATTTATTTTTTATGTCCCCAGGGATGTGGTTAGTGGCGACTTCCCCTGGTTCTTCAAAAAAGAAGATATTTTATACATTGCTGCTGTTGACTGTACAGGACATGGAGTTCCCGGAGCATTGTTATCATTTATCGGTTATTTCCAGCTAAACAATATCGTAGACCATGATGTTAATTATAAAGCAGGTCAGATACTTGACAAATTACATTATGGTGTACGAAGTACATTAAAACAAGACCGCATTGATGCCGATGCACGCGATGGAATGGATATTGCCTTATGCCGTATTGATCTGAAGAAAAAAGAATTGCAATATGCTGGTGCTCACAGGCCACTATATCTTTTACGCAATGGGGAGTTGCAAGAATTCAAAGGAAACCGTAAGGCGATTGGAGGTATCCCCCACAAAAAGAAGCCCGAAAAAGATTTTATTAATCATGCTATTGAAATACAAAAAGGAGATAAAATTTTCATTTTTTCTGACGGGATGCCGGATCAGATTGGCGGACCGGAAAGAAGAAAATATATGCCCAAACGAATCAGAACAAATATCGTAGAAAATAAAGATCTCTCCATGCAACAATATGCCAATCTGTTTGCCTCTGACTTTAATAAATGGAAGGGGAATAACAAACAAATTGATGATGTATTGTTAATTGGAATTGAATTTTAATTTTTTATTAATTTTAATAAATATTAATTTTACAACCTATGGATAGAAGTAATGTTAAAGGCTTTCTGGAGTTTGTTTATGACTTTTACAGATCAATGAAAGCGCACGAAATTACTTTGGTATACGAAGGTGAGATAACACACCAGATTACCAAAGCATTTACGTCTCTGACAGAATCGAATATGGCGAAAGAATCAGAAGCGAATTCCGTTCAGAAGAAGGTATTCCATGTTATGGTTGAATGTCTGCAGAATATAAGTAAACATGCCGATTCATTTGGTTCAGATGACTTTTTATTTGCAGGGAGAGGAATATTTATGGTAAGTAAAGGAATAAAAGATTATCATGTCACTACAGGTAATGTTATAGAGAATGATAAGATTGAAGAGCTTACCGAAATGCTCGACCATATCAACAGTCTTGACAAAGAGGGGCTTAAACAGCTCTATAAAAGCCAGATGAAAGAAGGAAGACTCTCTGAGAAAGGTGGTGCCGGATTGGGATTTATTGATATTGCCCGAAAAACAGGGAATAAACTGGAATTCCACTTTTTACCCATCGACGAAGGAAGTTCTTTTTTCCTATTAACATCATCAATTACTAGAAACGCATAATAAAAAATAATCATGGAAGTAATTAAGATCAAAGGTACCGACGATACTCCAAACATTATTCTTGATAAAGAAAATGGGATATTTGAAATCTCAGGCAGATCGCTTCCTGAAGATGTTACCACATTTTATGAGCCTATTCTTAACTGGCTCGATGACTATCAGGAAGAAGCAAACGAGAAAACCGTATTTGCCTTTAAACTAGTGTATTTTAATACCGCCTCATCAAAACTTATTCTGGATATTTTGATGAAACTGGAAGAAATGCACGAAAATGGAAAAGAAGTATTAATCAAGTGGTACTTTCCCGAAGATGACGAAGACATGGAAGAAGCCGGTGAAGAATATGCTGACATTGTTGATGTCCCCTTCGAACAGGTTAGTTATACTTTATAAAGATCATTGCGATTTTATCATTTAATACAAAATTATGAGTGAAGAAATTTTAAAAGCGCTGATGCAACTTTTTGCAATTATTGCAAAACAAGATGAAGGTTTAGAATCTAATGAGCGTGAATATGTTAAAAATTTTCTCACCCAACAGTTAAATGATGAAGCAGTACCTGAATATTTAGCCTTATTTGATGAAAAAGCGGGATTTACCGGTGAAAAGACAGAAAAAGCAGAAAACGAAAAAGTTAAACTTACATCGGTAAAAGATTCGGTAAGGATTCTCGGTCTTTGTAAAAAAATTAACAAAACATTAACCCAGAAACAAAAGGTTATTGTTTTGGTTCGCTTGTTCGAACTTGTAAATGCCGACCGAAAATTCTCCGAACAACGAATGGCAATCATCAATACGGTTGCCGAGGTTTTTAAACTAACGAAAGAAGAATTTCTCAGCATTGAGAGCTTTGTCATTCATAATGAAATTGAAGAACTGGATAATTCAAGTAATCTTATTATCAATGATCAAGAAGATCAATGCAAAAATGCCAAGCATGTTAAGGTAGAAGCGCTTGACGGGAATATCTTTATCCTGCAGGTAAAAAGTGTTGATCTCTATTTTATGCGCTACAATGGCAATGAAGACCTCTTTTTAAACGGGTTGCCTGTAAATAATAAACGAATTTATCTTTTTGCTAACGGAGGGACCATAAAACTGCCCAAGGGCAAACCTATTTATTACAGCGATATTGTAGCCCATTATCTGGCAGACAGTACATCAACCAAAATTTCTTACACGGCCCAGCATATCAATTATGTTTTCCCTTCGGGAGATGTTGGATTACGAAACATTAATTTTTCCGAAGACCAGGGAAAACTTATCGGCCTTATGGGAGCCAGTGGTGCCGGCAAAACCACGCTTTTAAATGTCCTGGCCGGACTAAACAAACCTACTTCCGGGCAAATTTTAATCAACGGGCTAGACCTTCATGCTGAAAAAGAAAAACTCGAAGGAGTAATTGGGTACATCCCTCAGGATGATCTGCTGATTGAAGAACTTACTGTTTTTCAGAATCTTTATTACAATGCCAAATTATGTTTCAACGATAAATCTGAAGAAGAAATCGTTGAGATGGTAAATAAAACACTACACAACCTGGGGCTTTACGATCGAAAAGATTTAAAAGTAGGAACCCCATTAAACAAAATGATTAGCGGCGGACAACGTAAAAGGCTTAATATTGCCCTGGAGTTAATCAGAGAACCCTCCATCCTTTTTGTTGATGAACCAACATCCGGACTTTCATCCCGCGACTCCGAGAATGTGATGGACTTACTGCGCGAATTAGCCCTCAAAGGAAAACTTATCTTTGTGGTTATCCATCAGCCTTCATCCGACATTTATAAAATGTTTGATAATATGATGATCCTTGATACAGGAGGCTATATGATATATTATGGAAATCCTGTTGAAGGCGTAATGTATTTTAAACGGCTGGATGCCCAAATCAATAGTGACGTTGGCGAGTGTCCTACCTGTGGTAATGTTAATCCGGAACTTATCTTTAACATTATTGAAGCAAAGGTTGTTGACGAATATGGACGGTATACCCCTAAAAGAAAAATTTCGCCGCCCAGATGGGAAGAAAATTTTAAAGAAAACATAAAGTTACGCAACGTACAGCCTGTTCATGTTTCTCCTCCCTCTAATTTGAGTATTCCCTCATGGTTTAAACAGCTTAAAATTTATACCATCAGAGATTTTCTATCGAAAATAAGTAACAAACAATATATTGCACTAAACCTGCTCGAAGCACCCGTTCTGGGATTTATCCTGTCCTATATTATTCGCTATATAGCCGACCCCACCTCTAATGCTTATATCTTTCGTGAAAACGAGAATATCCCTATTTATATCTTTATGGCATTAATCGTTGCTTTGTTCTTAGGACTTACCGTTAGTGCCGAAGAAATTTTCAGGGATCGTAAAATCCTGAAAAGAGAGGCCTTTCTTAACCTGAGCAAATCAAGTTATTTAATATCTAAAATTTTTATTTTATTTGCTATCTCAGCTATACAGGCCATTTTATTCATTCTTATTGCGAACAATATTTTGGGCATTAAAGGCATGGCCTTCGAATACTGGTTTGCTTTGTTCTCAACCGCAGCATTTGCCAATATGCTGGGATTAAATGTATCGGCTTCGTTTAACTCGGCGGTTACGATATACATCTTAATCCCGCTATTAATGATTCCGATGATGATTTTAAGCGGGGCAATGTTTCCTTTCGACAAACTGAACAGGAGCATAGGCAGTGTAAAAAAAGTACCCTTAATTGCCGAAATAATGCCTACCAAATGGTCGTACGAAGCATTAATGGTCAATCAATTTAAAAATAATGCCTTTGAAAAAAACTTTTTTGAGATAGAAAAACGGGAAAGCACCGCTGATTTTAAACAGGTTTATTATATCCCTGAACTGGAAGAACGGTTAGAATATATTGAAGATAACTGGTATAAATTTGATGATGAACCGGAGGTTAAAAAAGAAATTACAGATAATCTGAAATTGCTGAAAAACGAAATTGAAAAAGAGGAAGTCCGCACAGGCCTTGATTTTAGCTCGCTACATCAACTCGACACAGCATTATTTAATGAAATTATTCTTGATAAAACACAAGAATATCTCAAAAAGCTCAACGCGTTTTATAGCATGCAATTTCAAAAAGCCAATAACGAGAAAGAAAATATTATCCGCTATTTGCTTAATACCAATCCCGATTTATATCGGAACAAACGAAATACCTATCATAATGAGAGTGTTGCCGATCAGGTGAAAAAAGTTTTTGAGAAAAATAAAATTATTGAATATAACCACGAATTAATCCAGCAAGTTGACCCAATATATAAAGATCCGGATATCGAAGGTTATTTTAATTTCAGATCACACTTTTTTGCCCCACGGAAATATTTTGCAGGTAAATTTATTGATACTTACTGGTTTAACTTAACGTTTATCTGGGTTTTAACAGCATTATTATATATCACATTATATTATGATGTGCTTAAAAAATTACTCGAACTGCCTGAAAAAATTAAGTTTAAGAAATAATCTTTCGAGATTTAGATTATTTTTATATCTTTATAAGATATGTTAAATTTGCATAAATAAAGAATTTCAACCGAAAGGATTATGAGCAAATATTTGATTTATATACTGTTACCATTGTTCCTTTTTTCTGCATGCCGTTCAGATAAGAAAAAAGAAAATGATTTTTCCCAGGAATTTGAAATTCCTGATTCGGTTATATACGAGGGCAATCTTGAAATTTCAGAGCAGGCCATGGAAGAAATTGTACAAAATATTTCATCACCGGTTGAGATTGCAGCCCTGATAAAAAGCCTGGGGGTTCCGTATTCAAAAGATTATCTTGCTACCACGGATTATGTAGATAGCTATAATACAAGTTATAAAATGGCCCTTGGTTTAGGTATCTATGGGGCTGATCTGGGATATCAGAATATGTACAATAAAACCGGCTCGGTATTGGATTATATTTCAGCCATTAAAACCCTTGCAGATGGTATTCGCGTAGGACAATTTTTTGACTTTACCACCCTAAAACGATTAGTTACTAATAATCAGAACCTTGACTCGCTAATGTATATTTCGGTACAAAATTTCAACCAAATGGACCGATATTTGCGAGAAAATAACCGGGGAAATTTAAGTTCTTTAATTGTAGCAGGCATATGGATAGAAAGTATGTACCTACTGGGAGGGGTAGTAAAAGAATCTCCAAGTGTAGAAATCGCTGAAAAAATTGGAGAACAAAAAATAATTTTAAGTAATCTAATGTTACTCTTAAGAAATTACGATCAAGATCCCAAATTTAAGGAGCTAATTGATAATTTAGATGAGATACAGGATATTTATAGAGATGTAACTATTACTTATGAAAAAGGAGACCCCGAGGCAGTTGAAGAAGACGGGATGCTTATTATAAAACAGAATGACAAACAGTTCATTGAGATATCCAATGAAACGATGTTGCAGATTATCAATAAAACTGCCGAAATACGTAATAAAATAATACACTTGTAAATATGAAAAATATACTTACAATATTCATCTTCTTTGCAATTTTTACTTTTGGAAATTTTCAACCAGTAAAAGCGCAATCAGGACAAGAGCTGGTTGATATTTGCAGCATGATTGCCGGAGATGAGGTAACCTACTTAAAAGATTTTCCCATAAAACTGGATGCCGCCAAACCAGGAGAAGAACCCCCAACGGCAAGATTTTCTGTTGTGCTTAGTAAAAATACACAATACCGCTTAACCATATGTAATTCCAAAGATTATTCGGGGCAGGCGATTATGCAACTGTTCGACAATAACCGATTGCTGGGAACAAATTTTGTTGTTGCTACCGGAAAAACCTATCCCTCGTTCGACTTTAAATGCACATCTACCGGGGTATACCACATTTTTGTTACGTTTAAAGAAGGGGAACAGGGATTGGCTGTTTCCATGCTTTCCTTTGTGAAGAAATTATAAAATCAGAAATACCCCTTAAATAGCAATAGCCCGTTAATAGTGGGCTATTATTTGTATGTATACAATTGAACCTATAAGCAATAACAGAAGGATATTTAAAATCCATTTCTTCCGGACCGAATAAAAATACTCGGTGATCAAAAAGGATAACGGGATGGCTAAGAAATATATTATTTCATAGCTAACATGCTCAAAAAATACAAATAATACGATACCCACAAAGAACAGCCACCAGTTAATCTCAAAATATTTTCTGGTTTTGATTTTTTTCTTATGGAAGTTTTGTATTCCCTTCAAACTTGCGAATACAATAAGAATCAATAACAATGCAAAATATATATAGTAGGCATAATGCAACGGTTCGAAAGTACGTAAAACAGAAAAGTGATTAAATATGTTTTCTGCTAACCCATGCAGCTGATCAATATCCAAAAAAACATAGTAATACGTATATACAAAAAACCAGGGGGTTAGAAAACCTAATAAACTAACGATCCACTCCCGTCCGATAAAAGGACGTAAAATGGTCAGGGCAATCCATATTACAATAAAGAAGACAGCAAACGGAGGCCAGAACATACTGGCAGCAGCAACAAAAAAGCCAGCCATATACAAGCGATTGAGCGCGTAATCCCTTCGGTAAATATCATATATAAAATTGATGGCAACAAACATAAATAAGGTACCTAAAATCACCGGATTTATTGGTTGCAGCTGAACAAAAATCCCTGCAATCAGAACATAAAACAGAGCAGGTAAAAAAGTTCTGTGATTGATAAGAATATATTTCCGGTTAAACTGTACCAGCAAAAATGCCTGAGCAATTAAAAGAAGTAATGTACATAACAGCGAGCCAAAAGAATTTGTGGCCAAAAGCTGGTCGATTAACGGATAAAATAAAACCGGATTTTCATCAAAAGGAAAAGAACCAACCGCCGGATTCAAGAAGTTTCCCATCCATAAAGCAGCCGCTGATAAAACAATAAAAAAAACAACAATGGGTTTGTTACTCTTTAAAATTCCAATCATACCCTTTATTTTAAGTCTAATCCTATATCCTTGCGATAATATTTATTCTCAAACTGAATCTCTGCGGCATTTTTATAGCTTCGTTGCAGCGCATCAAAAATGGTATCTCCAAACGAGGTAACCGCTATAACCCGGCCACCATTGGTTACTATCCTGTCATTTTTGATGGTGGTGCCCGCATGAAATAAAAGGGAGTTTTTGACCGACTGAACGGATTCTATCTTTTTTCCTTTTTCATATTTCCCGGGATAGCCTCCGGATACAAGCATTACTGTAGCTGTTGCTTTATCCTCGATCGCAAAAGAAGCTTTATGCAAGGTTTTTTCTGCCACATGAGTAAACAGTTCTACTAAATCCGTCTTAATCCGGGGAACAACCACCTCAGCTTCGGGGTCTCCCATCCGTACATTATATTCAATAACATAAGGCTCTCCATCAACATTCATCAGTCCGAAAAATATAAACCCCTGATAATTAACTTTTTCTTTTTTCAATCCATCAAGGGTCGGTTTAATAATTTTAGCTTCAACTTTCTCCATAAACGGCTTATCAGCAAACGGTACGGGTGAAACAGCCCCCATGCCTCCTGTGTTTAGGCCGGTATCCCCTTCGCCAATACGTTTATAATCTTTTGCTTCGGGAAGAATTTTATACGACACTCCATCGGTAAGGATAAAAACGGAAAGTTCTATT
>Ga0209936_1000100_pt1 | contig 54063 bp, 45 predicted proteins | sample SalPonR1_A_D1_MG_FD_185694 | JGI IMG/M metagenome (GOLD analysis project Ga0209936, IMG submission 185694) | Salt pond soil microbial communities from South San Francisco under conditions of wetland restoration - Salt Pond MetaG R1_A_D1_MG... ...
ATTTCAACCTTGCACCTTGCACCTTGCACCTTGCACCTTGCACCTTGCACCTTGCACCTTGCAAAATTTAAAAAAAGAATTGCTAAGTAATCCAAAATCTCCCTATTTTTGTTGTCTTGATTCAATTCGCTGACTAAGTCAATTGGTTAAGACACTTGCCCGAGTGGCGGAATTGGTAGACGCGTGCGCTTCAGGTGCGTATGTCCTCACGGACGTGGAGGTTCAAGTCCTCTCTCGGGTACTAAACAGCTCAACAAAGATAGCTTCTGTTGGGCTATTTTTTTTGGTGCATGTTTTTTTACCACCAAAATCTGAGTGTTAATATTGCGAAGAAGTGCTTCGCGGTTCAGGTCTCTTTCAGGTACTAAGCCCTGTAACTAAACAGTTGCAGAGCTTTTTTATTCGTCAAACTTTCTTTGGTCATTTTGATTATTATAATATCGAAGCGTTGTTATTGCGGAGACATGCTCCGCGGTTCAAGTCCTCTCTCGGAACACGATTCAGTAAGATGGGCTAGTATTTTTAATGGTCCTCTATAAATCTTCGATCCTGGAAGTGACATAATGATACTTTTTCCCTGCCTCTCGCCTTATTTCTGAACTATTTGTCTCCTCATTCATCTTTAAAATTAAAAGCCATTAAAAAGAAAGCCTGATTCGGTGCGAACGAATCAGGCTTGTTATCAAACCTTTAATTGAAGAATATTAAGCCGTTTCAAACTCAATCTTTTCGCCTTGAAACGCTTCGTCTAATGGAGTAACTGCAATATGATTTGTATAGTTACTAATCGTTTTCAGCGCTGTGATGAGGTTAATTTCCAATATGTTTTGTTTGGTATAACCTGCTTCCACGAAAGATTGTATATCTTTCTGAGCAACATGTCCGCGTTTTTCAACTACTGTACGCGCGTAAGTAACCAATGCATTTAATTTATCATCTGGCAGCGGATCACCATTTCGAACAGCATTTACGATTGACTCGTCAGTATTTAGTTGGTTTTTCAGAATCGTTGAGTGGATAGCTGAGCAATAGTGACATTCATTTTCAACACTAACTGCAAGTATTGCAATCTGCTGTTCTTGTGGTGAGAAGCTTGTTTTTCCAACTATGTTGTCAAGTGTCAGGTATCCCTCCAAAACAGCTGGAGCTTCAGCAAACTCACCAAGCAAATTTGGTATAAAACCAAACTTTTCTTTAGCTCCATTTAAAAATTGTCTGGAATCTTCAGGTGCATCTTCAGTATTATAGATTGTAAAGTCCATATTTGTAATTGTATTTATTTTGGTTCTTATTATTCAATCTATAGACATGCTATCATTAAAAGATCTTACCAGTTTTTATTAGATGATAAATACATTGAATTGAATTTCTGATCTCAAGAAGCTTTGACGTATTATTATAAGGTGGGATCTTCGAATGAAAGAAGTGCGGAACTAATATCCATAAATCTACTCTCTGATTTTTATAAGCGGATAATAATCTTCAATTAAAGCTACTATTTTAATACGCTTAATTGAGTAGTTTAATTGCATCAAGTAAAGCCTGATATTCTTGCCGGCATTCACCACAATTGTCTAAATGCTCTCTGATCAACGGCATAACCTTTTCAGGAGATTTTCCCTCGAGTTCCATTTCAGCAAATGTATGCAGCTCATCAAAGCATTCATCACAACCAATCTCATTTTCATGAGTGCGGGGTATTTTGCTGATTATTTTTTTTAGTACGTCTATGTTCAATTTCATTTCTTAAGTTCTTTTATTTAGATGCGGCGTGCTCCAACTTTCTTACATCTGGTTGAAAATATCTTCAGGATTAATGCCTTCAATTTCCAGTCTGTTCTTTAATTTCATTCGTGCATCGTGGACTAATTTGTAGATAGCGTTTCGATTACTATCCATCATTTCAGAAACTACAGTCATAGGAATTTGATCGATCATCAGTAGCTGAATCACTTTTTTCTGCTTCTCAGTGAGTTCCTCCTCCATCATTGCCTGCACCTTATTGAGCATCATCGATTCGTGGGTTACCTGATCAGGACCTGCTTGATCATGCTCAATTTCTACCGCCTCTTTTTCGTCGGGGTCATAACTGCTGTACTGCTCCAGCGATATATCCTCATATTTTTTCTTTCTTAGTTCAGAATAACCCTCTCGAACGGCTATTTTCATCGCCCAGGTTGTAAACTTACTATCACCACGAAACGTGTCATATTTGTCAAGAATCTTCAATAATGAATCCTGGGCAATGTCTTCTACAAAGTCATTCAGATCTCTATCTACATACTTGTGCAGAGATGCTTTCAATCCCTTTACCAAAAAGGTACGAAGCTGTAAAATGGCAGCATCTTCAGGTGGAGGCTTAATTGCCGAAATCCACTCCTCATTCGTTTGGTAAGATTTTGACGATTTGCCTCGTCTCTTAAACCAGTTGAGCATACATTAAATTTAGTTTTAAAATCATCAATCCCATGAAGCCATTCTGCTACACGAGGTTTTTCGTCATATCGTTATTATTCAGTGTATTTACCACAAATTATGCGTTTGGACAAGAATTTAGGGGATGGAATACAAATTTTAAAAAAAAGAGCATTAATCTTTCTGAATTGAAATCTGGCGGGCCTCCAAAAGATGGAATACCATCCATTGATAATCCTGTGTTTATTTCCCAAAATGACGCTTCAAAGTGGATTGAATCAGCTGAACCGATTATTGCATTTTCGCACGAGGGAGAAGCAAGAGCCTATCCTTTGCAAGTCTTAATATGGCATGAGATAGTAAACGATAAAATGGGTGATACTCCGATTCTAGTCACCTTTTGCCCACTTTGTTACTCCGCCATTGTATTTGACAGACGTATTAATAGTGAAACTCATGAATTCGGTGTCTCAGGTTTTTTGCGGCATTCAGACATGATTATGTTCGATCGAAAAACTGAATCGCTATGGCAGCAATTTACAGGTGAAGCTATTGTTGGGGATTATACTGGTACAGAGCTTAAAATACTTCCCAGCCAGATAATGTCCTTTGAACAGTTCAAAAAATCCTATCCAAAAGGAATTGTACTATCAAAAAAAACTGGCTATGAAAGGCCTTATGGTCAAAATCCATATACAGGATATGACAACATCAATAATACTCCCTTTTTGATGGATGACATTGAAGACGATCGTTTACCACCTATGGAAAAGGTTATAGGCGTTCGGATTTCTGAAACACAAAAGGCATATCCCTACAGTTTAACAAAAGAGTCAGTAGTAATTAATGACAACATAGAGCAAACTCCTGTTGTGGTTTTTCATACAGAAGGTGCCCGGTCCGCACTGGACGCCTCTGAAATTTCAACATCCCGTCAGGACGGCTCTACTGGTGCATTTCTTCGAACAGTAAATAAGCAGGTTTTAGAATTTACCTATCGATCCGGTGAAATTATAGATACTCGAACCAATAGTACGTGGGACCTATCAGGAAAGGCCATCGAGGGTGAACTAAAAGGCGAACAGCTTGAACCCCTGATCTTCGGTGATTATTTTGCATTTGCCTGGCTTGTTTTTTGGCCAGACACAGAGCTCTATCAGCAATAAACTTGAACTTGATATAATGCAATGAAGTCGATCGAGCTTATACCTACCATAACCTGCACAAATTGTGGCCAAGAAGATATTGAAAAGATAAAGGAGGGCTCCCGCCGAATTTTCTGGGAATGTCCTGTATCTTAAAACGTAGCCCGGCCGATGGCAGGCGACTGCTTTATATTCTGTTCATATGCCAATATTCCCTGGCCGACCATTCAAAAATCTCAGCTCAACCAACCAAAACTCCTTTTTAATTTCTAAAATCACTCAAATAATGTCAGACACACAACACTTCGATGCTATAGTAATCGGAACCGGTCAAGCCGGGCCTTCCCTGGCAGCACGCTGTGCTTCCGAAGGACTAAAAACCGCCGTTATTGAAAAAGATAAATTTGGAGGTACCTGTGTAAATACCGGCTGTACACCCACTAAGACCATGGTGGCTAGTGCCCGCGCAGCTTATATGGCTCGGCGTGGAAGCGAGTTTGGCATTGAGATAAGCGGAGATATTAACGTTGACATGGAAAAGGTAAAAGCCAGAAAGGATAAGTTGGTTAAAAATTCTACCGAAGGTATTGAGAACTGGTTAAAAGAGACGAACAACTTGACCGTAATTGAAGGTCATGCCCGGTTCACTGACAATCACACGATCAGAGTTGGTAACCGGTTGTTAACTGCAGATAAGATCTTCATTAACACCGGAGCCCGGCCATTTGTACCTCCGGCACTCAGAGATGTTGATTATATGACTAATGCAGAGATCATGGAATTAGAGGATGTTCCGGAACACCTCATCATTGTCGGCGGAAGTTATATCGGCCTGGAGTTTGGTCAGATGTTTAGCCGGTTTGGCAGTGAGGTTACCATAGTTGAACAAAATGGTGAAATTATTGGACGTGAAGATCCTTCAACATCAAAAACTCTACGAGAAATTCTGGAAAAAGAAGGAATTAAATTTCGACTGAATTCAAAATGCATCAGTGCCAGTCAATCTGGAAAAGAAATTACGGTGCATGTTGACTGTGAAAGCGGACCTCCAGCATTAACGGGCACTCACTTACTGGCAGCTACAGGACGGCGGCCAAATTCCAATGATCTGGGACTTGAGCATACCGATATAGAAACCGACGAGCATGGATATATCAAAACAACCGATTTCTTAGAAACGACCACTGAAGGTGTTTGGGCTTTGGGTGATGTTAATGGAAAAGGAGCTTTTACGCATACTGCCTACAATGATTTTGAAATTGTAGCCGCAAATTTATTTGATAATGATCCCCGCAAAGTTTCAGACCGTATTCTTAACTATGCGCTATACACAGATCCTTCTTTGAGTCATATCGGCATGTACGAACATGAAGCCAGAAAATCTGACAAAAACGTACTTATTGGTTACCGTGATATGTCGAGAATAGCGAGAGCTAAGGAACGGGGTGAAACCAGTGGCTTCATAAAAATCCTGGTTGATGCAGATACGGAAAAGATTCTCGGAGCAACTATTGTGGGAATTGACGGCGATGAAATCATTCATTCCCTACTTGATATCATGTATTCCGATCAACCCTATACGGTCATCAGTCGTGCAGTGCATATTCATCCTACCATTTCTGAGTTGATTCCAACAATCTTGCAAAATCTCAGGCAATTAGAATAAGATGTGTACTTTTATTATCTAAAATGATCATTCCCTGGCATTGAATCTATCATCAGCTGAATTGTACAATAAGCCGAATTGTACAATAAGTTAACCGCCAATATTAAACTTAAGAGAAGCGCCTATCTCACAAATAGTATATGCGGATTGATTCTCTGGTAAGCAGCAAAAAACTTAAAGCATATAATTTAGCCTGTTGAGGTAAGATATAGATGTTCAAGAACGTCTATGTGTAAACAAACAGAGGAATTTGCCATGATGATCATAGAACGACCTTCAAAATCTTTACTGCTGCTCACCACATTTTTAACGATAATCTTTACATCCTGCAATTCTGTAGATTCAGATATACAACAGCCGGATAATAATGGTTCACAAGCTGGAAGTTCTGAATGGTTGATACCATCTAATGAAGTCATTGACGGAGGGCCGGGGCAAGATGGTATACCGTCTATTGATGAACCAAATTTCATCGCCTTGTCTGAAGCTGATTTCCAAGACAACCGGCTCGTCCTGGGAATAAAAATTGGAAGTGAAATCAAGCTTTATCCTCATCAAATACTTGATTGGCACGAAATAGTAAATGATACGTTTAATGATGAGTCCGTCGCTCTTACATACTGTCCGCTAACCGGAACAGGCATTGCCTACGACAGGGTAATCAATGGATCAGAAACTGAATTTGGCGTGTCAGGCTTGCTGTTTAGAAACAACTTGATCATGTATGACCGGAATACTGGGTCTCGCTGGTCCCAAATGCAGATGAGATCAGTAAATGGGGAGCTTATTGGTAAGGAAGGAGAAATTATTCAAACAATCCAAACAGAGTGGAAAACCTGGAAACTCCTCTATTCTGATGCCAAAGTATTAAGCCGGTCAACCGGTTTTTCCAGAAACTATGATAGCTTTGCTTATGGTGAAGGTTATTTGACAAATGACAACTTTTTTGTTTTTCAGCCTCAACGGCAGGATGACCGGCTGCCAAACAAAGCCCAGGTCCATGCTGTCTTTCCATCTGATTTTGAAGGAGAATCAACAATACCCAGGATTTATCCGATTGATAATTTTGATGCAGATATTGAGATTATCGAGGAATCGTTTGACGGACAGAAGCTGGTGATCGTGGGCAGTTCAGAACTTGAGCTGGCAGTCTCTTTTCTGAATCCATCAGCAGATGGAAGCGAGCGCAGCTTTGAACCTGTACAGAATGAACTGCCTGTAATCATGCAGGATGAGGAGGGAACCAGGTATAACGTCTTCGGCGAGGCTGTAAGCGGCCCCGGAGCGGGTTCAAAACTTTCAACAACTACTTCATACAACGGTTATTGGTTTGCATTTGCTGATTTTTATCCCGGCTCGTGCATCTTTCCAGAAACGTCTTGCCTGATTCCAAGAGGTTCAGCAAAGTTCTGATATCAAATTGTTTCTCATAATTTCCCGGTGTGAATCGCTCCGTACAACTCGCCCCGCCCGCTCTCAATTAAAATAATCCGGGGTGATTCATGGCGAACATCAAGTGCTTCAGCTACATATAGAGAGAGCCCGTTGCTCAATTACCTCGGTCAAATATATGTCAACGAGGTTAGTCAAAGTATCCATATTCTCTTCAAGATCTTGCTTAGACAGATAGCTGATGCTGCACCTGCCGCTATGTTTATAAATCACCTGAGGTAAATATTCCGATCTTTCTAAAAGCGCGTTTAAACTCTTTCTACCTCAAATATAGCTCCAATTCACAGATTCATGACCTGTATACATTTTCATTATTTGTGTTATTTTTTGGTTCTATATGAATTTGTATGGGTAAATTCTCGTACATCATAAATTCAAAAAGAATTGAAGATAACATTCGAATGATTCCCCCGGTACTTTTGAACGGCCAAAAGTACCCATGCCAAAGGCATACCTTCGGTGAAAACCGCCGGGCGAGTGATTTGCTCCGCCGGGCTCGAGCGGACACTTTGCGATGTAAAAACAAAGGTCCACCTCGCCTTATCACTATAAACATAGATTCGACCGGTGAGTTTTTACACCCATCGCATGCGCGTCCTCTTGAGCAATCACCGCCTGCACAAATCAAAGGCCGGGTGGGTGATACTTTTTAAACATGATTTATCCTATGATGTGATTTACGTGTCTTTAGGGCAAAAATTATTTGTTTAGCATGCAGTTTTAATCTCATAAGCTACGGTAACAGCAACCTGTTGGCCTTGAAAAAATTGGCGGAAAAGGAAGCTGGAATGTCTGCGGGGACTTTTTATCATATCGCTTCGCGTTCAAAAGATGAGCGGTGAGGAACCGGGTTACAGGCGTTAAGCGTAGCGGACCATTGATAAAAGGTAGCAGAGATTCCGTGACCGCGCCAATTTATTCACAGCCTTGATCTTTTGGTTCGTTTTGTATCAAGGCAAAATGAACAGGGAAACCATTTATGGTAAATAGAATTAATTTTGCTTCTTCGCAATGTTTTCTATTAAACATAGAATACTCATGCTACCCACACCAAATGACATAGAGCCTATTTTTTTTTAATTGATAACCCTTTACCGGTTTGTTTTGACGGGCATGGAACAGAGCCATAACTACAGTAGACACAGCAGTCATTTGGTTTAGGTTTAATTATCTTACTACAGAAATCAGACTCCTAAAAAAAACTGACAAAGATTTTCCTGCATTTTTTCAATGGAAGTTTGATTACAATCAGGACACGTAACCTATGATCTGGCGATCACCTTTTATCTATATTCGGGATTTTCAAAATTCCACCGTGTACCATCATCCCACTGCTCTCTTGAATTTCCCAATCTCGGATATCCACTCTGATCTTTTAGCATTCTTGCCAAATGGAGCAGATTATAGGTCATGAAGGTTGTGTTCCGCTGAGTGAATTCATTATCAAACCCGACAGGCCCGTCTTCTCCTTCATCACCGTAACTTAATCCCGGTCCGGCTTCACCGATCCAGCCGGCATCTGCCTGGGGCGGAATGCTATAGCCGACATGCTGTAGGCCATACAATATTCCCATAGCACAATGTTTAATGCCATCCTCGTTACCGGTTACAAGGCAGCCGCCCGCTTTTCCATAAAAGATGTACTGACCTTTATCATTCTGAAGCCCGCTCATGGAATAGAGTCTTTCAATTAGTTTGGTGGCGATAGATGACTTCTCTCCAAGCCAGATGGGTGTTCCAACTACCAGAATATCAGCCTCATCCACTTTTTTCCATATCTCAGGCCACTCATCTTTATCGGCACCATGTTCTGTCATATCGGGATAAACGCCATAGGCTACATCTTTGTCAACCAGGCGAATACACTCCGCGTCTGCTCCCTCCTTTTTCATAATGTTCATCGAAACATCAATCAACGTCCGGGTATGGCTTTTTTCCGGCGAGGTTTTAAGTGTACAATTAATAAATAGTGCTTTTAAGTCTGAAAAATCTCTTTTGTCAGTTGGCATAAGTTTTAAATAATAATTTGAAATATTTTAGACGAGGGCTTTGCAAAACCCCATCAAAAGTCATCCCGTAACTTGACACGGGATCTCCTAACCGTTATTCAGCTTTTAAATGACGATCAGAATTCTTAATTGAAGCTAAGGGTAGTTTTGAAAAGCCCTCTAGAGAATGATTTTAAAAAGTAACGACCTGATATCCATCCGCGATAAAAGTGCGCAGGCTCGGGTGACCATCGTAATCATCAAGCAATGACACACTTGTTTTCCGCACCTTATTGATTACGCCAAAAGCCTTAGAACAAAATTTACACGCCCCGTGAATACTTCCCTCAATAGCTTTATAGAGTTCATGTGCATCGTGATCATCTTTGGCTAGTTCCGGAACCCACGTCGTTCCTGCTCCGTCAAAAACGATCTTTACATGATCGTTGTGGTCTTGTAGTTCTTTCGCAAATTCAAGTGCGTTTACGACCTTTCCCAGGGCTTCATGTGTTCCTGCTTCACTCAAAATTACTACTGCTATTTTGTTACTCATGGTTAGTTGCTTATTTATATTTAAATTAATGAAATCAGGTGTCGCTTATAGCGCAAAACCAAAAGCGTCACGGATTAGTATACTCCTCCAAACTCTCGGTCAGGTAGGCATCAGACACAATGTAGGTTAGCAGAGTGACCATCTCTCCGGAATCGGAATAACCCACAAAATTACCGATTATATCCTCATTTCTATCTAAAAATAGAATGGTGGGAGTACCGTAGATACCGATGCTTTTACTGTACTCCATTTTTGAGACCATATTGCCATTGACCGGTATTCGATCTTGTGATTCGATATCCATCTTTACAGCAAAAAAATCCCTGTTTATCAGTGAAGAAACCTCGTTATCCGTAAATACCTCCTTATGCATTCGCTTACATACCACGCACCATTCTGCTTCAAGAAAAACCATTACTTTTTTCTCTTCAGCTTGTTTGATTGCGTCTGCATATGATATCCAGTTCACACCATTTTCGTCTGTAGGCTGCGCCTTTACTTCGTATACAAACGGTAACGCCAGAATCAAGAATATGATAATAACCACCTGTTTGCAAAAAATCATTAAACTCTTCATAATTTCATTTTTTTCAATTGTTTATAGGTTTCCCAAAGTTGAAGCCCGATTTCAGTTTTTTCAAGCTAAAAAAGAGAGACGTATTGACGATATAGCTTGTTGTCGGCTGTGTTCCAACCACATCCCTGTAGAGTGGGATCTCTCCGGCTGCCTGAAGAGAAAACCTGTCCGATAACTGAAATGTAACTCCTAATTCTGCGTTCAGCCATTTACCGCCTGTACTTGGCATAAAGGATCCATTTCTGAGATCCTGTTTCGAGCTTCGGTATTTTAATTTCAACCCGTACGAAAATTTATTGAATGCAGGGCCCTGAGAACCAGCTATCACATTGAGTTCGTCTCCAAACCTATAGTTATCGTTGCTACCAAAGCGTTCAGCAGAGCCGTTTATCTTATACGAATTCATGGTAAAGAAATGTATGTTCTTCGATCTTAGCGTGTAGGAGAACAACATCCATCCAATTCCGTCCCATGAACCGGTTCCTGGCTGCATATCAGCATTCAATGACAGACCTTGCGAACGAAGTGAATTTGAGCCTAGTGGTGCTTTACCACCCCCGCCTATTACAAACTGGTAAGGTTTCCAAAGTGTTTGTTTGATCAGGCTATATTTTAAGAGTAACACAGCATCCCCAATGCCGGATGTTTTTAACGTTTGAGCTCCTGCCTGAGTTTGCAGGCCGGTTACCCTCTCCTTTGTAACGTATGTGAAAGCTCCTGTGAATGATATACGCTCAGTCAGACCATAGTTTATTTCAAGCAGGCTTGTAAACGTACTACGCTCCGACGTCCGGTTATTCAGCTCCTCAGCCCCAGAATAAAGTTTATCGATATTATTATAGTTGCCTGTTAACCCCAGAACCAGATTACCTTTTTCCGGTATACCTAACGACTGGCTGCTAATTAAGGGCGCCCCGGCACAACTGCAGGTTTGTGCTTTCAGTGGAAATACTGCAGCTAAAACAATCAAAACCAAAAAACTCGTGATAGACAGCCCTCTGACACACAAAGTTCCCCTAAAAAACGAGCTCAGCTTAATCATGTTTACACCAATCATACTGTTTTGATTACAATCTTTAAAAAACCTTCAGCTAGTAGACGAGATGTGTTTACTTTTTCTTACCTGATACTTTTAACTCAATAGATTTCAAGAAACTGAACACAGAATTTATTTTCAGCTCCGGTTCTCGATGTTATATAATGAAATATAGCTCTGATAATTTCATGAATGAATCCTGAGAATATTTATGAAAATTCTTGGCGCAAGCTGAATCACTAACTTCAAAAGTAGTTCAGGCCAATAATTTCTAAAAAAGCCAACTTTTTGCGGTTAAAATGGTTTATTAGTTAAACATTAAATTATAGAGTGAAAAAGATTTTATCGGGAATGTGAAATTTTATATTGTTTTATAAAGCAGGTAAATTAATTCCTTTCGCTGGCCATCAGGCCTATTAAGCATACTATAAAAACTTGATTTTATATTGAGGTAAGAACAAAACAGTATAAAACGTCTAATTAGCAGTTTAAATCAATATTTCTGGTGTAGCATAATCGATATAATAATATCAAAGAGCTTTTTGAAAATTACATGTTACTATCTTGGTCTTTTTGGGCTCATTCTTCTTTTTGACACGCATACTACTTACGGGCAGACTGCTGAAACGACGCCCACTGATTCAGTAACTATTTCAAACAGCGACTCCAATCCAAATATAACTCCTTACACTTCCAATCGAACAGCATTTGGACACATCCTCGCCTTCCCTTCTTATCTTTTTGAATGGAGCACAAAACCGTTAGAATGGGGATTAAAAATAACGGAAAAAAAGCTCCCTCAGCTCTTGCAGGGAGAACGCGGTGATTATGGCGTGTTCCCGCTTTTTGAACTCGGAGGAGATATCGGATTTTCGTATGGGCTGCTTCTTTTTCACAACCGGCCGTTTTATCAAAATCACAGTGCACGCATTGAGGCCCTGTTCGGATCCAGTGACTACAACGATTTTGACTTTGAATATGAAATCGATCGCTTTTTAACAGACAGAGGTCAGCTCGATATCGATGCAACCTACAGCAACAGGCCTGACAGGGTGTTTATTTTGGGCAACGATGCATCCCTTGATGAGCGAAGCTTTTTTGACAGGGAAGATATTGAAATAGCTGCAAGCTATCGGTATAACCTTTTCGACAAGTCATATTTATCTTTTAATTCCGATTACCTAAGGCGGAAAATCATCCGGAGTGACAGGTCCCTGGAGGAAAGTGCGCCTGTTTTTCCCGAACAATTTCTCACCACTGATGCTCTGATTTCAACAGGTGTAATGCTTGAACTGGATCAAGCAATAGGCGTGCCGAGGATCAACCGTGGATACAGACTAATCACCGATCTTCAATGGAGCCGATCAGTAACAAATGACCAATATCACTATCTCAATTATCATGCTGAATGGAATCAGTTTATCCCTGTTCCTTTTTTGCCGGACGACCGGCGACTCGCCTTTAAAGGTGAACTTCATAAGGCCAAAACACTTGGTGATAAGGATATACCTTTTTACGAAAAACCGAGCCTCGGCAGCTCAAGGGATCTGCGTGGTTTTTCATTTGACAGGTTCCGCGACACCGGTTCCCTCCTGTTTACACTTGAGTACAGATATCCCCTCTGGGATTTTTCTGATGTCGTACTCTTTGTAGATGAGGGACAGGTTTTTAACCAATATTCCGAAATCGGCATTAATGATTTTAATACAAGTTACGGGTTTGGTTTTCATCTCATTTCATCAAAGGGATTCGCCTTCCGCTCCGAGTTTGCCTTCAGCCGGGAAACCTCACGATTCATTCTTTTAATTTCTCCAAATTTTTGATGCCAGTTTTGAAAACAACCATCACAATAAATCCCCTGAAAACCCATCTGACGCTAATCATTGGAGCGATATTACTTCTGAGCAGCTGTGCCTCATCTAAACCATATACTACCGGTTTGGTGAAAACATTCGATCCTGATACGAGCGCCGTTGAGCAGCCGGAGGAAGAGCCTTCCTACCAATACTGGGATCGCATCGACAATACCATCTTTCACCAGGTAAAGAAACCACTGGACCTGAACCGCGTTTTTCGGTTTGCAGGTGAAACGCTGGGTGTCTCAGGGCCAAAGCAGGCAGACAATATTAATCTCCTGGATGAGGTGCCCGAATCAAGCTGGTACACATACCGCAACTACTACAACCCAATGACTACCCGGGAACTTGCACGCGGTCCAAATACTGTTCAGCCCGATACAAGCGGCCATTGGACGATATTTTCGGCAAAGCTTGAAGGAATGAACCCGGGGTTTTTTGCGGAAGATTCCAGGGGGAACCGGTTTCTTATCAAATTTGACGGGCCCAATTATCCGGAGCTGACGACTTCAGCTGAGGTGATCAGCACAAAGATTTTCTATGCTGCGGGCTACTATGTGCCTGAATCTACCATCACCTATTTCGATCCGGAAAAAGTACAGGTTGGCGACGGCGTTGTGGTTGAGGAAAACGGTGAAGAACGACAGATGACCCTGCAGGATTACCGCGAGATTATCTCAAACGCCACGAGAAACGAGCAGGGACATGTTCGGGCGCTGGCCAGCAAGTTTGTAGATGGCGTACCGGTGGGACCGTGGAATTTCCAGGGAACCCGCAGTGATGATCCAAACGATCGTGTAGATCACGAGCATCGGCGTGAAATTCGCGGGATGAGAATCATAAGTTCCTGGCTGAACGATACCGACCGCCGCGACGCAAATACAATGTCTGTGTACACCGATCAAGGCTACATCAGGCATCTTGTGCAGGATTTTGGTAATACGCTGGGCGCCAACGGAGCCTCCATTCACTACCCTATTTACGGGCAGGCCTATCTTGTAGATCCACGCTATATGATGATATCCGGGCTATCCCTTGGTTTAAAAGTGCATCCGTGGGAAGAGATTGATGCTGATGATTTTATCCCCCATCCCTCAGTTGGTTATTTCAGGTCGGAGACCTTCAGGCCCGGCCGATGGGTTTCAGTCCACCCGATTCCGGCATTTGAAAACATGACGCTGCGTGACGCTTTCTGGGGCGCCAAACAAGTGATGAGCTTCAGTGACGACGATATCCGGGCCATCGTGGAAACCGGCGAATTAAGTAACCAAGATGCTGAAGAGTACCTTGTACAAACACTTATTGAACGCCGGGATATGATTGGTAACTACTGGTTCCGAAAAATCAACCCAATCGACAAATTTAATGCGGAAAAACGGGGAGATCGGATAACCTTGAGTTTTACTGATCTTGGAACTGAAAAAGGGATCTTCGAAAACTCAGTGACCCAATACTATTACACATTAAAATCAGTCGACGGCCACGTCATTGCAGAGGATAAAGTGAGTGATCACGCTGAATTCACAGATATATTTACAGGAGGTAGTAAACCGGAATCTCAGGTTTTAGTTTATGAAATCACCACACGCCGAGAGAGCACAGAAACTGCAGAAACAAAAGTTACCGTCTACGTGGTGACGGATGCAGAGAATGGAATCCGAATCGGTGGTATTCAGCGACAGGAGTAATCAAATAATTATGGCACAAAATATTCTGCAGCAGGTAAAGAATAATTTCTTTGATATCCGGAAAAAGGAGTGGCCGGATGTTCTGATGATGTCACTCTATTTTTTCCTGGTCATCGCAGTTTTTTGGGTGCTCAAACCCATGAAACGGGGGATTCTTGTAAATCTTTATCAGGAGGCACCTCTGATGATCTGGGGAATCAGTTTTGCCGGAGCTGAGGTAGAACAGCTGGCAAAAGTGGCAAATATGCTAACTGTATACCTGTTTGTGATCGCTTTCACACTTCTTTCCCGAAAGCTGCCGCGTCAGCAGATGAACGTTGTTCTCTGCTCATTTTTTGCGGGTTTGTTTATTCTCTTTTCATTTTTTGTAAGCGAGCCGAATGAAGCCACTGCATGGTCTTTCTATATCCTGGGGGATATATTCAACTCTGCTATGGTCACCTTCTTCTGGGCCTACACCAACGACCTTTTCAGTTCTGATCAGGCCAAGCGAACATATGGCGTTGTGGGCCTTGGCGGAATTATCGGTGGCATAGTCGGATCATCCATAGTTGTTGGCCTTGTAAGCCAAGTGGGGCGCCCATCTCTTTTAATTGGCAGTATTGCGCCACTGGTGGTAATGACCGGCATCGGCTACTGGGTGCACAACCGGACGGGGAAAAAGGAAACGAAATCAAGTAACCCTTGTGCTGAGGGCAAACGCTGTAGCGCTTTGTTTGAAGGGGCAGAAATTGTCTTTAAATCAAAGTACCTGCTCACTATCGTGGGAATCCTCGGCCTATACGAAATGGTTTCAAATATTGTGGATTTTCAGCTCTCCGCCATTATTGCAACTGAAATCGCCGGCGACGTAGAAAAAGATGCCTATTTTGGATTCGTAGGCCAGATCACCAGCATTCTATCTCTTGTGGTACAGCTCTTTTTTACCAGCTTTGTAATGAAACGATTTGGAGTTGGCGTGGCTCTACTCTTCCTGCCGGTGGCGATTACATTTGGGGCGATGGGATTTTTGATTGTCCCCGGCCTGCTGTTTGTTACCATCATGTCGGCCAGTGATAACAGCCTTAATTACTCTATCAACCAATCAGCTAAAGAGACACTTTATACCCCGCTCGACCAGGATGCTAAGTATAAAGCAAAAGCATTTATCGATATGTTTGTGCAGCGTTTTGCCAAAGTTCTTGCCGTCATTTTGAATCTTGTCGTTGCCGCTATGGTTGGACTTGGACAGGTCCACTGGCTTTCGCTGGCTACACTCGTAATTCTTGTTTTCTGGATACTCCTTGTTCGATACGCCGGCAGGGAATTTGAGAAACGTGCTGAACCGGAGGAGATACCCGGCAACACTCAATAAGGCTATATTCCAAAATTTGAAAAAACTGATATCGATATTTTATGATGTACGGGACAATGAGTGGAAGCCGGTTTTCCTGATGGTGGGACTCCATTTTTTACTGATGGTTGTCCTTTACTTTCTCAAGCCTGCACGCGATAGTCTGTTCCTCGTTGAAACAGGGCCAGATCAGCTTCCCATCGTCTATATAATCCTTGCGCTGGTTTCACTTCCGGTCACATATCTCGTGTCTGACGTGCTTGCACGATTTCCCATAAGACAGGTAATTGGGTGGGTGCTTGGTTTTTTAACACTAAACCTGATGCTTCTCAGGTGGTTATTTTTATTCGACCATCCTTCTGTTTATATGTTGTTCTATATTTGGGTCGGTATCTTTGGAATATTGGTCATTTCTCTTTTCTGGCTTCTTGCTAATTCCATATTTGATGCGGCCCAATCAAAACGCCTGTTTTCCCTGCTCACACTCGCAGCCATTTTGGGATCTGTCTTTGGCAGTGAAGCCTCCAGCCTGATTGTTTCCTACACGCCGGTCATTACCGAAGACTTGCTCTATATCAGTATTGGCATTCTCTTTTTGAGTATCCTTTTACTGTACTTTGTTCCGGGGGCTGATCCCGGAAATGAAGGCAGGTACCAGGCAGAAAACCGATTTGCCGACAATCAGAATTCGTCCTCAGCAGCAAAAACGGTGTTCCAATCAAAGTACCAGCTATTGATTGCAGGCGTCATCGGGCTCACGACTGTTGCCACAACATTTACAGACTACCAGTTTAAGGTGCTATCATTCGACGCCTACCCCGAAACTGAAAACCTCACAGCTTTTCTTGGCACATTTTACGCCGGGATCAGTCTTGCGTCTCTTGGTATTCAGGTACTCTTCTCATCGGGCATTATCAAAAAATTTGGCGTTGCCGGTGCAGTTTTAACCCGACCGCTGGGAATGATGCTTGGCGGTCTGCTTATGGCTGTAGAGCCTGTATTAGCATCAGTTGTGTTGCTGAACGGGTTTGATAGCGCCACCCGGTACTCTATCGATAAAACCGGCCGCGAACTTCTGTTTCTGCCGCTATCGCAGCATATAAAAGAGCGTACAAAACTGTTCATTGACCTCTTTGTGGACCGCTTTTCGCGGGGTATCAGCGGCGGACTGCTTTTACTGTTTTTGTTTCTGGTGGATTCTCCCATCACACTTATTACCTGGGTACTGTTGCTTACCATCACCTGTTGGATTTATTTGGGATATAGAGCCAAGAAAGAGTACATAGATACATTCAGAACGTCTCTTCAGCGCATGATGGTCGATACAGATAGTATTGAACTGAACCTGAACGAGCCTTCCATACTCCGCCTGATTAAGGAACAGCTCCGAAGCAACAACGACAATCAGGTTCTCCATACGCTGCTTTTGCTTGAGAACTCCGACACACTACCTGTAGCAGAAGAACTCCGTATGCTTCTAAACCACCCGAAAGCCGACATTCGTCTGCGAGCACTCAAAGAATTGCAGGATTTTGAAGACATTCACTGGATCGAAGATGTGAAAGAATTGCTCAATGACGAGAGCCCTGAAGTCCGGGTAGAAACAATTTATTATTTATGCATGCATTCTGATGATGACCCCTCCTCTGTTATTCAATCCTATCTTGAGGGCGATGAGCCGAAACTGCAGTCAGCGGCACTCGGCTGCACCTGCAAGCATGGAGACAGTAATTCAGAAGACCCGAACCCTGTAATTTTTGATCAGATTCTTGAAAAGCTGCCAGATAATGAGAGAGAACGCACGGTAATAAAAGCACAGGTTGCCGATGCGCTTGGTTTTGTCAATAGCCGAAAGCTGGCCAGTCACCATCTCTCAAACCTGCTCGATGACGAGCACCGCATTGTGGTTAGGAAAGCACTTCAAAGTATAGCCCAGCTAAAACTGGACCGGATGGTTCCCCGGCTGCTTCAAATGCTTGAAAGAACTGACTATACCCTGGAGGTCAGAAAGGCACTCGGCTCCTATGGCAATGACTACCTTACCCTGTACAAAAGTAAATTTCTGGATTCATCCATGCCGCTCATCGTGCGCAAACAAATACCCGGCATTTTCTACCATCGTCCCAACGAAACATCGATACGTCATCTGGAGGATATGATTGAAGCCGATGAGCCGGAGCTTCGCTACCACGTCATCAAAACACTGAATAAAATTCACAGGGAATATCCGGGTATCAAGCCCGACAAAGCCCGTATTGAAAGCTGCCTCAGATCCGAATCAAGCAACTATTTTAACCTGTTGGCCATTAAGGCTATCCAGCCTAAAAGCAGGCCCAACAGCATTCTGCTTCGTGCGCTGTCAGAAAAAATGGACCAGACTCTAGAACGCATGTTTCGCCTGCTCGGGCTAGTATACAATCAGAAGGATTTATACAGTTCCTATCTTGCTCTTAAAAGCATTTCATCCGACAAACGCTCGGCCGCCGTGGAATTTATCGACAATATACTTAGCTCCGAGCATCATAAATACATCTTTCCAATCGTTGATGATATCAGCGAACAAAAGAAGATGGAGACCGGTTACAAGCTTTTCAATATTGAAAAGGTGAAATACGATCAGGCGCTCATCAAGCTTTTTGATGAGGGGGATCGCTGGCTTAAAATATGCGCTATTTATAGTGTTTCGCCTGTTTGTCCCGCAAACCTGCAGGAACGGGTTGATGAGTATACGCGCTCGGATGATCCGCTCTACCGCGAAACTGCCGAGATGGTGCAGAAACGTAACCAGCGGCATAACGACACCCAAGAACCTTCATCAAACAGTCGCTAACAGTTATGAAAACAACCATTGAAAGGGTCATATTTTTGCAAAGCGTTGAACTTTTTGCCGACATCCCTTCGGAGCAGCTGGCCCAGATTGCGGGAATAACAGAATATATGACGCTTTCAAAAGAGGATGTTTTGTTTACGAAAGGCGATAAATCTCAGCATCTCTTTCTCCTCATCGAGGGCACCGTAACAATCACTCGAAACGGTAATGAGAATAAAGAGTTTGACGGGCCCGAAGCACTGGGCGTTTGGGGTTTTTTTGATAACGGTGATCGCCTGCTCACCATCACCTGCAGCACAGACTGCCAGTTTCTACGAATCGACCGGCTTGATTTCTTTGACCTCCTGGAGGACCGGATTCACCTGAGTCGCGGTCTGCTGAAGTATTTTGTGAAACGAATCAGAAAATTAATCGAGGTGTCCAATGAAGTTATTTAAACTGAACAGAACCATTCATGTAGTTACCCTACTTCTGCTCCTGTTTACTGTTATATCCTGCAGCAGCACCAACTATACTGTCGCCGGCAATAAACAACAGGTCGAAGCCAGCGATGCGGAACAGCGTCCAGATGACTACATCTATTCACTTTTTTTGATTGGCGATGCGGGCGATGCAACGCTGAATCCCCTGTCGGGATCGCTCCGGGCGATGGGTGAAAAACTTGCTGAGATTGACACGAGCGGTGCCGTTGTTTTTCTGGGTGATAATATTTACCCTCACGGCCTTCCACCGGAGGGTTCAGAACGCCGCCCCGCTATCGATGAACGGCTGATTGCACAGATTGAAACAGTAAAAGATTTCGGCGGCCCGATCTATTTCATTCCCGGTAATCACGACTGGGCATCATCCGGTGAAGAAGGTCTGGAATATGTTAACAGACAGGAGTCATTTGTTGAAGAGTACATGGGCCGTGGAAATACGTTTCTGCCTGATGATGGCTATCCCGGACCGGTTTCGGTCACACTTGTGAATAAGAACGAAGATGCTGGAATAAATTATACCATCGGGCTGATCATGATGGACACCCACTGGTGGATTCATCCTCATGAGAAACCGCTGCCATTCGGGGCAGAGACCGAAGAACAGGCAAAAAAGCTTGTTCTTAAAGAGCTGAATGAACAGATGCTGCAGTTTAAAGATGATGAGATGGTATTTTCATCCCATCACCCACTCTACTCATTCGGCCGTCACGGAAGTAAATTTCCGTTGAAAACACATCTTGTGCCGCCAGTCTTTGGTTCTATGTATGCGCTCTACCGAAACATCTGGGGCTATCCTAACGACATCACACATAAACATTACAGCCGAATGAAGGAAGGAATCCTGGAGGCAGCCTCAGAAAACCAAAGCACCATTTTTACGGCTGGGCATGAGCACAGCCTCAGTTTCATACCGGTTCGTGAAGATGGAAAACAATTTCACCAAATTGTGAGTGGATCCGGCACCCGCTACTCCTACGTCCGTAAAAAAGATGGTCCGGTTCACACGTTTGAGACCATGGGCTTTACCATCCTGCGCTACTATCCCGACCGATCCAAACGCATTGAGTTCTACAACGACCAGGGCAACCTGCTGTTCGATCATCCGTTTATAAGTGAGTAGTCAACATTAGTTTCAGTAACCAGGGTTTAATACTTATGAGGTATTTGAAGTCTGATATCTATATGATCTATTTTACTTTATTGTCAATAGAAATCACCTCATCAAAAAAGACGATTTTTCAATACCGGGATCAAAACAAATACCGTACAGAAAACTGCATTTGCCGCGGCGGACTTGCATTTTTTCGAACAAGCAGACCTGAATCAGCCGGCCCTACCTGGATCTGGTTGCTTTGTGTTGCGTTGTTAGCATAACCACTCAGGTTTTGAGTGTTGAAAATGTTGAATACATCCGCCCGGATTTCAAAATGTTGCCCGTCTCCAAGTGGAATCCGGTATTGAATGCCAGCATCAAAAGTGGATGACCAGGGTAGCCGATCACTGTTTCGGGATTCGCCCGGACTCCGGTCGCTGTTACCCACATAGGCATCACCAAATGAACGCCCATCTCCATTAAGATCCGTGGTTCCAAAGATAGATGCATCAGGGATGCGATTGATGGGCTGGCCACTTTGCATAAGCAGGGCTAAGTTCAACGAAAGTCCATCATATGCATACCAGTTAAATAGTCCGCTGATCACGTGCGTCCGGTCATTTATTGACGGTCCCCATTCATTTTCAAAGTTATTGGCATCCTCAGCCCGAAAATTAATGTCCTCTGTGTTGTTCCGAAGACGAGAAAGCGTATATGAAATCCGATACGAAACATTATCGTCCAGCCGTGACTTCTGAAGATTAAAGCTGGCCGCCCAATACCTCGATTTTCCCGCTGTTTCCGTCATCACCACGTTGCGGCCAATCCCACGAAGAGTATCACCATCTACAATACTGAACGACCCGTTTTCACCGGAATAGATCGGTACCGGGCGTGTCAAGTCAGCCTCTTCTGTTGTTCGGACATTTATGCTGCCGGAATCATCCAGAGGATATGGTGCAGGGGCATTCAAATCACGCAGTCTGAATAAATTCTCTGCCCTCGTATGCATTAAATCCACATAAAAAAGTTTGTCATCTCCTAACTGACGCTGATAGCCAACTGAAATTTGATGACTGTACGGATTTTCATATCCGTTTGGATTCAGAATTCGAAGTGAGTTGCTGAAAATGTCGTTGCGATCCTCGGAGATGTCGCCGGAGGTCGGTCCATCCGGAAAAGGTGCATTATTTATACCGGCAGATACGTTTCCATTAAAGGTAACCTTATCCAGATCGGTATCCTGCGGTAAAATTCCACGATTTATCAGCGTTCTGAGCTGTTCCCTGAAATCAGCGGCCGTGGAGTTTTGCTGAAGAGCATCACTGTGGACTGAATAGACAATTTTATCGTAAAATACTCCGTAGCCGCCCCTTACGCTACTCCGGTTGTTAAGCTTGTAATTGAAATTAAACCGTGGTGCGATGTTGTTAAAATCACCGGAATTGCCCGCTCCCTTCGAAAGATTATCATAGTCGTAGCGCAAGCCAACCGTCAGGTTCAAATTGGAATTCACTGAGTAGAGATCTTCCACATAAAAACTGTAGATATTTTGAGTGGTTCCAAAACGGGTTGGGCGCAGTTCCACCGAATAATTCAGCACCTCTGCATTGGCCGGCAGGTCATCGATATTCAGCGAAGCGCCCCTGCTCTGGTTTCTCAGTGCATCAATCTGCGCTTGAGTGAGCTGTACCGTGTAGTTACCAAATTCATTACCGCCGCCCAGCAGCGCATGATCTGCACTCAGCACACCTGCTCCTATTTTAAGAGTATGATTATTTCTCTGATAGGTAAGTTTCTGCTGAAACTGAACGGTGTTTTCGATGTTATCGAATTCAAAACCCGGATTGCCTACCACCGCCACCGTCTGCCCGGAAGGTCCCAGAACCGTAGCTGCCGAACTATTGGGATTATTTGGATTACTGTAGTTCCATCTAAACCTGGAGTATTGTAGATTAGTCTCTCCACTCCACCGGCCTAAGCGATAGCTGTTTTTAAGTGCAGCCAAAAAGGAATTTCTATCCTGGCTGTTTCCGGCTGACGGAAAGGTCACTCCCCCATCCAAACCGCCACCCTGTCGCTCGATATTAATGAGCCCCGTATTAACCCGAAGTGACGAACGAAACCGCGGGGACCACGTGTGATCAATTTTTCCCGATAGCAGAGTAAAGCGGTTCTGCCCGGGCACGGTCTCATTTACGCCAAGCTGGGGCGAATTCAGCAGGTTATCTTTCAGGTCAAAAATCTGCTCTGCATTGATGTAGTAAAATGTCTGATCTTTTTTGATAGGGCCGCCTAACCCAAATCCAAACTGATGCCGCTGGAATCCTTCTTTCACCGGGTTCCCTGACAGGTCGCGCTGGGCAAAATCTGACTGCCCATCTACCACTGAACCGGGCCTAACCATGTAAAATACCTCTCCTGTCCTATCATTTCTGCCGGATTTAGTCGTGATATTAAACACGCCATTTGCCGACAGACCATACTGAGTAGAGTAATTATTGGTCATCACCGTAACATTCTGCACAAAACCGGTAGGTATAGGAAATTTGGGGCCTCCCAGGAACTGTTCGTTGTTGTCCATTCCATCGATCAGGTAGTTCGTATACAGAGAATTGGCACCGTTAATGCTTACACTAGGTGCTTCGGGATAAAAACCCGTTGCCGGCGTCACATTTGGCAGGCGGTACAAAGCCTTATTTAAATCCCTCGCTTCTATCGGCAAGGCTTCCAGTTCCGCACTGCTCAGTTCAGCTACAACTTCTGCATTGATGGTATTAATCCGCGTGATGGGCGCCTTAACAGTGATCTCATCCAGCTCAACGGTACTCTTTTGACCAAGAACCATGGTGATGCTTCGCGTGGTATTGGACCGAAGCTGCAGCGGGTCCGATGAAAGCCCGTAAAACCGATTGCTTTCCGGAATGTTGACCGCATATTCGCCGGTTGTGGAAAGATTCATTAGCCGAACTTTTCCCTGATCATCGGTTTCCCCGGTTTCCGTGAAGCCAATATCCGCATTGCTGACAAATAGCAAAACATCCGGCAGAGGCTGCCCGGTCTCTCTGTCAACAACGGTAATTTCAAGGCCTGACTGAGCAAACAATGAAGTGCCTGCAGAACATAGTATAGCGGTAAAAAGTATCCATTTCTTCATAATCACATCTGATATTGAGGGTTTAAAAGCGCAGCATAACCTTAGTTTTAAGGTATTTGAGCCGCAGTTCTTGCGAACTTTTATTTGAAGGGGTAGCAATCAGATGCAGGAGGCGGGCCTCGTAACAGAAAACTGTGGCTTTGTTCTCTGCTTATTAATGATGAATAGTCAGGAAAAAACTCAAACCATACGTATTCAATAATCGTCTTTATTCGCTTTTTTAGCTGGATCAACCCATCGCGAGCGTGCCAACTCCTGAGAAAGTTTTGGAGATCCTTGTTGCTGTCCAAATCATCAAACGTGTCCAGAAATGAAATCAGATTGGCCTCGCCCATCTGTTCAATTATGGATTTAAGCAGATTATCTGTCTTCCAGGGAAGATTTTCAACAATATTAGCATCAAATGATCGATGGCTGAAGCCCATGAGCCAGGTGCCGCCATCGCCCGCCGGACCCAAAACAACATCTGAAAGCTCATTTTGAAGCTCATCTGCAGCTTTTAAAATGTGCTCGGACTGCAGCATGGGTGTGTCGCTGCCAACTACGATAACATTTTCAAATCCATCATTGAATACTTTTTCAATACCAGATACAAATTTCTCTCCGAATGTTTCACCCTTTTGATTGTACTCATCAAATAGAAAACAGGGCAAATCTGTTTGATCGACCTGCCGTTTCACATGGCCTCTCAGCAGTACCGCAATCCGGAAATCTTTAACAAATTCACTACCAGAAACTAAAGATTTCTGCCTGGCCTCTTCCCGGGGTGTAAGACTGAAAAATATGACGGCTGTATTTGAAATCCGCTTTTTATGCATTCAGAATATTTGAGCCATTTACTACATTTGCTGCCAGTTGTATCATATCCTTTTCATTGTCTTTTTCAGATGTCCTTGTAATTTCCGAGTTCCAGTGTCCAGTCATAATCTTTATATGAAATATCCGGATCAGCATTTTCAGGGATCACATCGTACTTTTTCAACATTTGAATTGCCCCTGAAGATCCGCCAAAATCAGCCCTGAACCAGCTCATGAGTTTATTTACTTCAACCCTGTTTTCTTCGGGGTAGTAATCGGTCGTCTCTTCAAGGTAGTTTTTAGTGGTGATATCAAGCTGCTCTTCTACACGGTCAGGACTGTACACTGCAATATGCGGGCAGCTTGCAGCCCCGCAATTAAGAGCAAAGTGAATCCGCGGATCTACCTTATCCCACCAAAATCGTTTCACAAAATTGTCCACAAACCACTGATCAAGATAGCCCATTGAAAGCTTAATCTTGGATCGCCGCATAATTCCGTGTTCAATATCGTCAAAGCTCAATTTTTTTCCAGCTACAACTACCTGGGGAGTCGTGAAAAAATTGTAACCAAACCAGCTGTTTCGGTCTTCAAAAAGTTTGGGATCATCCAACAGAAGGATTTGAACATATGCATTATAAATATTTATCCAGAACGCTTTCTTTTTTTGCTCGGTATCCAGGCTGTTGTAAAGCTCATGCTCCGGAACATCTGCGAGCATTTGTTTTAAAGGCGTTGTGTCTTTCTCATCCCGAACTGCTTTCACAAGTTCCATGGAAATCTCGGCGTAGCTCATACTGCCAAGCGAATCATTTCCGATCGACAAATCTGCATTTGGAACAACTGACTGCATGAATAACCCGAAAATGAATATTAATATCATAGTTTTTTCAATTTCGTCTTTCTGATTGGATGCGCCCTGGCTAAGATATCTTACGTATAAAAGGTAAGTTTTTTCCATTTCGAACCATCCAATCACCAAGATTATACGTATTTAATACTAAAACGGATTTCAAATTATGACATTTCCCAAATCTTACCTGTTGATACTTTCAATTGTCCTGTTCATCATTCTTATTATTCCCTATGAGTCTTTTTCACAGGAGCCCGTCCGGCTAAACGCCGACAGTACCGACCGGTTTGTACTGGATCCGGCTGACTTTGACCCTGATGATAGCAATGCCCGGATTCTTCGGCATGAACCCTTTGGACGCAAGAAGGAAGCCGTTTATGAGAGGGATCAAAAGGAAGACGGTACTCCTGTTATCAAAGCCTCCAGTAGTAAAGCGATATCCAGTGTTACCTCTCCCCTCCACGCCAACCCCTTTGAATTCAGTTTCGTTGAATGGGAGTGGAAAATTGATGAGGTGATTGAATCTGCGAAACTTGGAGAGAAAGACGGGGATGATTTTGTAGCACGGATATATATTACGTTCGATTATCCGGTGAGCGAACTCCCTTTTGGGCAGCGCCTAAAATACCGTTTCTTTAAAACTTTTACATCGTTTGATATTCCTCTGCGTTCGCTGAACTACGTGTGGGCAAATGATGCTGAAATTGGCACTATTGAAGAGAATCCTTTTACAAGCTGGGTTAAATATATCGTGGTTAACTCAGGAAACGAAAAAGCAGGTGAGTGGGTCTCATTAAAAAGAAACATATTGGATGATTACCGCAAAGCCTTTGATGAAGACCCTCGTGAAATCTCAGGTATCACAATTATGACAGATTCCGATAACACAGGCTCAAGTACACTGGCATGGTTCGGAAAGATTACCCTTTCCAAAGAATGAATGTCATACCTGCCATTCAGAACTGTTTCCAAAACTGTAGGAAGACTCGATCAACAGTGCCTTTAGCTCAAACCATATAATAGAAACCCAAATGTTCATATGAAGATCAGTATCATTGTTCCCACATTTAACGAGTCGGAGCATATCGCTGAGCTGCTGAGATATTTATCAGAATATGCACAAGATTCTGTCAATGAGATATTAGTTATTGATGGCCTTAGTTCGGATGACACTGTTCAGATAGTTCGTAAAGAAGGGTTTCAATGCCTGATTTCTTCAAAAAAAGGTCGGGCAGCTCAAATGAATCTCGGAGCCAAACTGACAAGTGGTGATATTTTATATTTTGTCCATGCCGACTCTATTCCTCCCAAAACATATGTTTCCGATATTTTAGAAGCCTTGCAGAGTGGAGCAGAATCAGGCTGTTACCGCTTCAAGTTTAATTCAAATAAATTACTGCTTAAAATTAACAGTTGGTTCACCAGATTTGATCGGCTGATGTGCAGAGGAGGCGATCAGACGCTCTTTATAAAACGGAGCCTATTTGAAGAGTTGAATGGCTTCAAAGATTTTGCCATTATGGAAGACTTTGATATGATAAAACGGCTGAGAAGACGGGATACGTTTCAGATTATTCAAAAAGACGTGATTGTATCGGCCAGAAAGTACGATGAAAACAGCTATCTGAAAGTTAATCTTATTAACTTGTTAATATACACTATGTTTTTTTTTGGCGCCTCACAAGACACGATGGTCCACGCTTATCAAGAGCTGATTAAAGGCACCAAGTTTGGTGAGCCATCGCACCATTAAATGTTTTTGATCAAGTCATAAATAAGAATTCATGAAATAATTGCTCATTTTCCTTCCTTCAAGCAAGCAATAATATTGACGGGATGGTGCATATAAGTCCCGTCATCCCGCCAAGCAGAATTTCAAATCGGCTGTGTACTCTTAGCTGAATACGAGCCCACGCCAGAATCGGCAGAAAGAGGAGAATGATGAGTGCAACAAAAAAAGGTCCGAAGCCTGCCCCTTCCAGTGTTGCCAGCCAGATCAGCAATACCGATGCCGTTATTGCTGATCCCACATGTACGCTGGCTTTCCATTTAAAATTAATTCCCATAGCGATCAGCAGGTTAACAAAATAGGTCACAAGGATGACACGGTACGTGTTGGAATAGATCTCACTAAAAAAGAGAAGCCCTCCCAGTCCAACACTCAGGCATGAAATTAAATATAATCCGCTTCGTGCGGACCTGGATCGGAAATCAGAAGTGGTTCCCGGGTTGACTTTCATTACTATTGCAGCAGCCAAAAATGGGATAATAAAAAAAAGCAGCGTTGATGCAGCCATTACCTCAGCAATAGACCTAAAAGACGCATTGGTTGTCAATCCTGCGACTCCAAAAACAAGCAGCGGCAGAGAAAGTGGGTTCAGTAAATCAGAAACGATACGTGCCCCCTCGTCACCGGCTAACCTCCGCTGCATACTTTTCAAATAATTCATCAAAACCTTTTTTTGATTCTCCCGAACTGCTAAACAATTCGGTCTTTATCAGATAAATCAGGAATATCACCCTGATAGCGGAACAGTTTTTTCACAACTTTACTCATCCATTCCGACTGATTTTTTACATACCATTGATCGGCGGCCCGCCTCACTCCCAGGGCGTAGGTTGGATAAGGGTGTATGGTATCGGCAATGTTTCGGAGAGTAACACCATTTTTCATTGCCAGCGCGTATTCTCCAATTAAATCACCAGCCTGTTTTCCATAAATGGTGGCTCCAAGAATCTTTCCATTCCACTTTTTAGCATAGATCTTTATCATCCCATCCGTATCTCCATCAGTAATAGCACGATCTACTTTTGAGTATGGAAACCGATACGTTTCGAAGTTAATGCCATCGTCTCTTAGCTTTTTTTCTGATGCTCCTACGCCGGCTAACTCAGGATCCGTGTAAGTACTCCAGGGCACATGTTTCTTGTCTATTTTCATGGGTACTTTTAAAAGGGCATTACTAGCTGCAACTTTAGCCATGTGCTCCGACATGTGCGTAAACTGATATCTGCCGGTGACATCACCTGCTGCATAAATATGACCTTTGTTTGTTTTACACCTGTCATCAACATCAATGCCGCGTTTTGTATAGCTGATCGCGGCTTCATCCAGGTCCAGCGATTGATAATTTGCCACCCGGCCGACGGCCACCAGTAGTGCGTCGCTCTTTTTAATAATTTCTTCTCCGTTCACAACTGCGTGAACACGTATGGAACCATCCTCGCCTTTTGAAATTTCGTTTACAGCGGCTGAAAGCTGAAACTCCACGCCCTCCGATTTGAGTCGGTTCAACAGCAAATTAGCCAACTCATCATCATCGTTGGCCAAAATACGGTCCTGCATGTCAAATACCGTCACTTGCGTTCCCAGTCGCTGAAATGCCTGAGCCATCTCTATGCCAATTGGTCCGCCGCCAATAATGTTAAGCTGTTTGGGTTGTTCTGTTAGCTCAAAAATCGATTCATTTGTAAGGTATGGAATCTCAAGCAGTCCCTTTATAGGAGGTATCATTGGCTTGCTTCCCGTTGCAATCACAATTAACCTACCGCTCACCTCTTTTATCCTTCTATCTTTATCATTGTGAATTGCGATCTTGTGGTCGCCTACAAACTGTGCCCTGCCAAACGCAACTTCCACGCCCATATCTCTGTAAATGTCCGGGTCATCGGCTTCCTCGTATACTTCTTCTCTCACATTTCGAACATGATCCATTACAGAGGCAAAGTTTATGGATGTTTCCGACCGGTGCCCAAAAGCCTCCGCTTCTTTAATTGAAGCGGCCAGTTTGGATGCGTGTAAAATTGTTTTACTTGGCACACATCCGTTCCAGGTACAATCACCTCCGAGTTTATTTGCTTCAATCATCAGTGTTTTGGCACCAAAATTTGCGCCCATCCCGGCGGCGGTTAAACCCGCTGCGCCACCCCCAATTACGATTAAATCATATTGATAGCTCATACTTTGGTGGCTCCTCTTTGTGTATTTTTAATTTTATTAAATGTCGAGTAAATGCCATAGCCTAAAAATCCGACGATCAAAATATAGGCCCAAACCGGCACGTTCTCGCCCGCTATCATCAGATAGATGTACGCAGATGACAAGAAAAAGCCGGTTGAAATGACAGGTAAGGTAATAGATTCCTCCCGTTTTTTATTTCGAATGATCCAGGCTACTGAAAGCGTGAAAAATGGAATTGCTCCCACATAAATGCCTGCAAAAATGTATGGATTAACATTGTAACTTTCCGAAAGCCCTAACAGCCACTCGTGTATTAATTCAATTTCCATAAGTATGATTTTTATTTTCTGTTGGCTGATAGACGAACCGATAGAGGCAATTCTTACCAATTTTTACCGCTGAAGTTATAAATTCTGATTTCTGCAGTTTTATCGTTTCGGGAGCAGAAGTTTGTATGAACGTCTAAACATTCCGGCCCTTGAATATAGTTTATAATAACTTCGTAGATTCCTATGCTTAGGAAAATGTGCTTAAATCATCAGAAAAAATTGGGGTATTATCAGGCACATATCCTGCTAAGTAACCGTAATCCACACATTTCCCCTTTTCCTATCTTGTTAAGTTACATGATTTAAACTGTTTGCTAAATTTGATCGCCTTCATGAAGTGGGTTACCATCGGTATGGTAGGAATTCTGATTCTACCGGGTGGATTGATGTTGGCAGGTAAAAATCCCGCGTTTTCTGCTGATGTCAATCAAAACAAAAAATTTCATCTACGAAGCTTGGGAGGCATTTGTCTTTGGCATAGCATACGCCATTGGAGCACTTGGTTGCTTGTTTCCATTGTTTTTGATTGTTGCCACACAGGCAATGGCCGCTAAATCGCTGCTGCTCGGTGGAAGTTATATTTTTGCCTATTTCCTCGGTATAAGTTTGATGATGATTACGGCCATAAGCCTTTCCACTTTTGCCCGGGATTTTTTTTGAAATATCTGCGTAAAATAATGCCACGTATGGATATGGTTACCGGTATTTTTTTTAATTCTAGCTTGAGGCTATGTGATCTATTATCAAATGATATTGATCTGACTGATTTGGTAAGAAACCTCGGTGTAACTCCATCTAAAAGTTGAACAATCAAAACACAATAAATGGAGTACTGTTATGAATCAACTAAACAAACTTTCCGGAATAGCTCATTGGCTGCCAAGACTGGCATTAGCTGCAATTTTTGTCTATCACGGATTCCCTAAAATCGCAATGGCCGGGGATGTATCAGCAGCTATGGGTATGCCCACTTTCATGGTATTGATGTTAGGTATAGTTGAAATCGGCGGCTCTCTATTATTGCTTTGGGGTGGTTTTGGGCCTGAATGGGCCACGAGGATCGCCGGCATAATGTTCACAATTGTTATGATCGGTGCCATTGCGATGGTACATGCGCAATATGGATGGAATTCCATAAATATGGGGAACAATGGTGGCCGCGGAATGGAGTTTCAGGTACTTATAATTGCTACATCATTACTTTATGTTTTTAGAGGAAATCAACTAAATAAAAAGATTCCTTCTGAGTAAACTTGCCTCATAGATCCATAATCTCAAGGGGTGTGGCTTGATTGGCTACACCTCTTTTAAAAATAATTCAACAAATTCATTGTGACATTGTATTCCCGTATAGAGGTGATTGATTAACGGAACCATAATCAAAATGATGGATTGCTGAAGGATAGATATTTGTAGCAGTGATTTTTATTATCTCAGTTTTTTGATTAATGAGTTAATTCAGGCGTTGATTATCAAAAGCTTTATTTAGACCTCTTTTGGCTCCAAAAAGCTTCATAAGTCATTTATTCACAATGCTTGCATAACGGCCTTAAATTGTACCTGGGGGTATATTCGTTATTTATTGGCAGCCTTTTTATAGAAATTCGTCACATTTTCATCTTATCAGACCATTCTTTTGTGCATCATCAAAGGAAATATCATTCTTTCTCCTCTTATGAAATCAGTATCTTTATGTCTGATATTCATTAATCATCAATTTGAATAACAATTTCCAGAATGTATTCAGAGAACGACCTTAAACTTGCAAAACAACTCCTTACTCATAGCGTAGAACTCGAATCCGGGCAGAATATCATGATTCAATGCATCGGGCTAAATGCAATCGGGCTCGTTCGAGCACTTGCAAAACTGACCCGGGAGATCAACGGGCACCCATTCATTAAAATTGAGGACCCGGAAACAAACCGGATGATGCTGGAGAGCGGAGATGAAGAGTACTGGAAAAACCAGGCTGAGTCAGACCAGTTGCCGCTGATGAAAAAAATGGATGCCTTCATCGGTATTCGGGCATCGGAAAACATTTATGAAAACTCGGGCGTCACTAAGACGGCAAATAAAGCATACTCAGAGTTTTTTGTGAATCCGGTACATTTTGAGGAGCGAGTCAATCATACGAATTGGGCGGTGCTGCGCTATCCATCAGCGGCATTTGCAATGAATGCAAAAATGTCGACCGAGCAGTTTCGTCAGTTTTATTACGATGCCTGCCTGTTCGACTATAACAAGCTGAAGGAAGCCATGCTGCCTCTGGAAAAACGGCTGTACCAGGCTGATATGGTGCGCCTCAAAGGTGATGGAACCGATATTGAGTTCTCTGTAAAAGGACAAAACTGGATTCCATGCTTTGGAAAGCGAAATATTCCAGATGGTGAACTCTTTAGCTCACCTATACTTGATTCTGTGAATGGCCATATCACCTATGCGCCATCCGTCTATCAGGGCAAGCCATTTGAATTTGTGAAGCTTGTTGTCGAAAACGGAGTGGTTAAAGATTTTGACTCCTCCAACAATGATGCTCTTGAAGAGATTCTGGATACAGATGAAGGAGCCAGACGGTTTGGCGAATTTAGCTTCGGCCTCAATCCTATCATCAAAAACCCGATGTACGATATCCTGTTTGATGAGAAGATTACCGGGTCGAATCACCTCACGCTTGGAAATGACTATGAAATTGCTCCCAATGGCAACGAAAGCGCCATTCACTGGGACCTTGTTTGTATCGGTGCCAATGTTTACCTCGATGATGAACTGATCAGGAAAGGACGTCTTTTTGTCACAGAAGATTTGATGGGGCTAAATCCAGAAGAATTGCTTTAAGAGTAACAGCATTTGATTATTAAACAATACCTGTCTGGCTTTTTTTAAACTGACTATCTTTAATTGATCCAAGATATTTGTACGTTTACACATATGTTTGGCATTTTGCCAATGTTAAGGATTGAGTGATAAAGCGAAATAAACCGGGACGAGTTTGATTTTACCTTTTAAAAAAACATATGTTTATGCCGGACTAGGTAGTGCTTCAGGACTTGTAAGGTTCGAAAACAGAACACTTGAGATTGAATATCAGACAATTGACGAGATATTCAAATATTTCAAATCGGAAGCCAGGCAGATAACATTTCATCTTTCTGATATTGAGTCAGTTCACATAAAAAAAGGATGGTTCAGCTATAAGCTTTACATAGATTTAAAAAGTCTGAAATCTATTGATCAATTTCCGGCTGCCAAGGGTAATCGGATTAAATTGAAAATACCCAGATCCTTCCGAGAAAAACTGAAGAACTTAAATAGTTCTCTTACTCTTGCCCTCTCCGAACACAAGCTTCAGCAACTAGACCACGAAGAGGAGGAGAACGAATCTCTACATGAAAGCGAGCGAATTGACGTTACTGATAAACGGCATTCTAACAGATCTGATCAGAAAAACGATAGTAGACTACCGAATGCACTTGAGAGAAAAAATCAAACAATGTAAACTAAACCTTTTGGTAGAAAACAGAATCAAAAGTAACTGCTGAGGGTTAGGTATCAAGAATGCAAGCTCCAGCAGTTTCTGACAGGTATTGTTCAACAACCTGAGAATATTTAGAAGCTGTTCCGGTGTCTGTCAGCGTCTAATTCGGTATTCGTTATTGGGGATTTGAAAATCGCGATTCGTAACTCAAACCCTGAGTCACCTATCTGAACCATAGAATCGCCAGGCAATTCTTTTTGGTCTGGCAGTTGAGAAGATTTAACGATTTTTAAAACGTAATGACGTTGCGATTTGCGATCTCTAAAACTCTCCTTCACCGGAGGAGACAGCCTCTAAAGCGTTCAGCGACGAGGCAGAGGTGGGTTTTTTAAGGATTAAGAAACTATTTTCCGGAGCTCCACTCTTTTCTTTGTCGAGCCGCTTTTGGATAGTTAGAAAGGGGCCGGGGGTGAGTCCATAAGTTTGAAAAGTCAATACCACCAACGCTAACGCTGTTAGATTCGGCGGGTGTACCGCTGAAGCGGTACTTTCAGCAGACAGGTTTTAAATCTCAGACCTATTAGGTTTTCTATAAACAAAAAGACCTCCAGGGTTTTGAAACCTTGGAGGTCTGTTATCAGATATGATTAAGCTCGGTCTCAGTCCGACCACGCTTCTACATCGTCGTATACCTCAGCAAATTCAAGCTTGTTGCCATCTTTGCTGATAGTTGCCTCATAGGTGATCGACTCGCTGTCATCTTCACGCTCAATCAGCTGTTTGGCGAGCTGATTTACAATTTGAGTCTGCATCACCCTCTTCAGAGGTCTGGCACCATAAACAGGATCGTATCCCCTAACGGCCAGCCAGTCTTTCACTTTGTCGGAAACGTCGAGCCGTACACGGTTTCGTTTTAGCATTTTATGGATTCGTTTCAGCTGAATATCCACAATCTCGCGGATGTGTGATTTATCCAGCGGATGGAAGACGACCACATCATCAATCCTGTTCAGAAACTCAGGTCTGATGGTTTTCCTGAGCTGTTCCATGAGCATATTCTGGAGCTCGAGATAGGTGTCATCATCCATCTCACCGCCTGATTTTTCAATCTGCTCTGAGATCAGGTGTGACCCAATATTACTTGTCATAATCACAATGGTGTTGGTAAAATCTACCGTCACTCCTTTATTATCTGTCAGACGGCCATCATCCAGCACCTGAAGCAAAATATTGAACACATCGCCATGTGCTTTCTCAATCTCATCAAGTAGTACCACTGAGTATGGTTTACGGCGGACGGCTTCCGTCAGCTGCCCACCCTCTTCGTAGCCAACATAGCCGGGAGGAGATCCTACAAGGCGGCTCACACTGTGCTTCTCCATGTACTCACTCATATCTATGCGTATCATGGCGTCCTCATCATCAAACAGAAATTCTGCAAGTGATCGCGCAAGCTCAGTTTTACCTACACCGGTTGATCCCAAGAACATAAATGATCCGATTGGCCGCTGTTCATCCTGTAAACCTGCACGGGAACGTCTCACAGCGTCTGACACAGCCTCAATCGCCTGATCTTGTCCAATCACACGCTTGTGCAGCTCGTCTTCAAGTTTCAGCAATTTTTGACGTTCACTTGAAAGCATCTTAGTTACGGGAATACCCGTCCATCGCGATACGATATCGGCGATATCCTCTGCTTCCACCTGCTCTTTTAAAAGTGAGCGGCCTTCCTTCACGTTGTTAAGTTTCTCTTTGGTATCAGCAAGATCTTTCTCAAGCTGCGTGATGGTGCCATATCGCAGCTCAGCAACTTTTTCGTAGTTTCCTTCACGCTCAGCCTTGTCGGCCTGGTTTCGTGAGGCTTCAATTGCTTGTTTCAGCTCACGGTTTTTCTGGATGAGGCCTTTCTCCATATCCCACTGTGCACGCATCGATTTCCGCTGCTCTTCGAGGTCTGCAAGTTCCTTCTCGTTGGATTTCAGTTTTGACTCATCTTTTTCCCTCTTCAGTGCTTCACGCTCAATTTCAAGACGGCGGATCTGGCGTTCAATACTGTCCAGCTCTTCCGGCATGGAGTCAATCTGTAGTCTTAGCCTGGCTGCCGCCTCGTCGATCAGGTCAATGGCTTTATCAGGCAGAAATCGGTCTGCTATATAGCGATGTGAAAGCTCTGAAGCTGCTACTATAGCTGAGTCTGTAATTCGCACACCATGATGAACTTCGTACCGCTCCTGCAGTCCTCTCAAAATCGATACGGTATCTTCCACACTTGGTTCGCCTACATAAACAGTCTGGAGGCGACGTTCGAGCGCCTTGTCTTTTTCTATATACTTGCGGTACTCTGTCAGTGTTGTCGCACCAATTGCGTGGAGCTCACCGCGTGCAAGTGACGGTTTCAGAATATTCGCCGCGTCCATCGATCCTTCTGTGGCGCCGGCGCCTACAAGCGTATGGATCTCATCAATAAAGAGGATCATTTCCCCTTCAGAATCCATCACCTCTTTCACAACGGCTTTTAAACGCTCTTCAAATTCTCCGCGGAATTTTGTACCCGCAACCAGAGCCCCCATATCCAGGGCGACAATACGTTTGGTCTTCAATCCTTCAGGTACATCTCCACGAACAATTCTAAGAGCGAGCCCCTCTGCGATGGCTGTTTTACCCACACCTGGCTCACCAATCAGAACCGGATTATTTTTGGTTCGGCGTGATAGAATCTGCATCACGCGCCGAATCTCCTGATCGCGCCCAATAACCGGGTCCAGCTTATTCTTTTCTGCGAGCTCATTCAAGTCTCGGGCGTATTTCTTGAGTGCTTCATACCGGCTTTCTGCGTTTGGATCATCGACTGTTTGCGATCCACGAACACTTTTTAAAACATCCAGAATTTTATCATCTGTTACGCCATTCGCTTTAAGATATTCACCCGTTTCTCCCTTTGAAGAAGCTATACCCAGGAGGATGTGCTCTGAACTGATATATTCATCTCCCAAATCAGTCGCCCTGTTTTGGGCTGCATCAAACACTGCTTTCGAATTATTAGAGAGGTACTGGCCCGATACAGATGAGCCTTTAATGACAGGAAATGACTTTATCTGCCGCTGCAGCTCATTTCTGAGAGCAGGAAGTGCGATCCCAATCTTCTTAAGAATAGAATTAACGACATTTTCAGCATCATCAAGTAATGCCAGCAGAATGTGTGCCGGCTCAACCGCCTGATTATTATTATTCTGAGCCAGTTCAATTCCGGCTTGTACAGCCTCTTGTGCTTTGATGGTAAATTTATTGAAGTTCATAGTCCTCAGAATTTAGATTCTTTTACTATGAATAGACGCCAAAAACGTACCATTTATCAAAATATGACGGATTTACAGTGTACAGGACGACATTGAATTTACACTGCCCGATTGGCAAACATTTTAGGCAGGATCTTCGCAAATAAATATTGCATCTGCCATAACTATAAAATTTATGCCAGTGTTAAATAAATTCTGTGAAAGGCCTAAATAAAAAAAGGCAATCCTCTTTTGAGAATCGCCTTTATACCCTTTAAAAGGTATTGCTAAACTGATAAATCAGCTATTGATTAGCTGCTACTTGCTGAGCTTCCAGATTATCAATAATGACCTGGAATGCATCCATCGGTTGATTAGTCATTACATATGTTCGAAGTTTTTCATTGTCTTCTGCATACTCTTCATAATCTTTAAGATAAGAAAGAGCGAGAAAAGCTTTATACCGAACAACATGGCTTTTTTCTTCCAATGCTATTTCAGTAATCTTTTCAAGGATTATTTCTGAAGAAAATTCAGGGTTCAGCGTCTTGTAGGCTATCGTATTATAAAACGTAGCTTCAAGAATACCATCCACATCAGACTGCAGGCCATAGAGCAAAACTTTCTCCATCCTGTCATTCTGTGCAGCGGTTTCCGCTTGCGTTGCCTGCAGCGTATCCGCAGCAGCTGTGTTAGCATTTACAAATTCAGCCGAGGTGAATGAGATCACCAGGATCATTAGTGTTGTGATGTTCTTTACGATTGATTTCATGGTTCTGAATAACTTTATTTGAATTGATAACAGCCGTTACTGTATTGTTCGTACATAAGTTATCGTGTCAAGTGATTTTATAGCAAATCTCACAACTCACTTAAAAATCTGTTTTCGAGTCAGAAACCTGACATAAATGCATAGAAAGATCATGAAAGCTCTTCCAATTTTTTATCAGTTAACACTGCCATAACATCGAGGAAATTTATAGCCCCTATAGCCCCCAATCTGTTTTTTAAAAAACCGCTTTTTAGCTCACAATTTTTTGGAAGCGGTTTTCACATTTTTTTTGAAAATTTCTTCAATTTCTGACAAATGAACATATAAATTCCTTGTTTTTCACTCCCTAAAAGCGCTTTGCAACCCTCCGTGTCAGGTTTTATTTTTAACTAATTTGACTTAAATCCCTCAATTTTGTGCGTCAAAATTTAAATTTCATGGAAAAATCACTCTTCAATATCACAATCGAACTTAAAAAAGGTGACATTTCTAATCAGCCTGAAGCAGGTGCTATTGTTAATGCGGCCAATTCACAGCTTAAAACCGGAGGTGGGGTTGCTGGAGCTATACATAGAAAAGGAGATCCTGAACTGAGAGAACTTACAAAGCCGCTCGCTCCCATATCTCCCGGTGATGCTGTTATTACAGAAGCACCTAACTTACCGAATGACTTTGTTATTCATTGCTTGGGACCTGTATATGGAAGAGATACACCCTCTGACGAACTGCTTGCAGATTGCTATAAAAATGCGCTTAAACTGGCGGATGAAAACCGTGTTGATATCATTGCATTTCCGGCGATATCAACGGGTGCGTTTGGTTATCCAACAAAGGATGCAGCGAAAGTAGCATTTAAAACCATTAGAGAGGTGGGCAAAAACCTGTCGTCTGTCAAAAGGGTTCAGTTCGTACTATTTGACCAAGAGACACTTGAAATACATAAAAATGTACTCAAAATGCTGTAAAAAAGATATTATCGCGTGGCGCATTAGTGAAGCTACCGCATACGTCTTAAGAAGAATAGAAGGCAGAATCAAAATTGATTCAACGATTCTGTCTGAAAGGCTAAACTTGTCTTAAAATCAATTATCGTAAATATCATTCAGCACGCCGGCAAGCCTAACGCCAGCCTTCACGAGTCTTTCTTTCACGAGATCGTAATTAGCATACCGGTACTCATAACCAATCCGGTTGTTATCAGGTAAGTCGTAAACTGCATCCCGGTAGCTCATCGATTCATACGCCCAGTCACGCACCGATGCACTTTGCCATTCATAAACCGTCTGATCATCAATAACATCAATATTATCAGATATTTCAGTATAGCTCATTTGACGGGATTCGATCATGTCACTATCCCACACCCTATGCAGATTACTGTTGCTACCCATCCATTGAACCCGGGTATCATTTCCACCCCGGTCATCACCGGTTCCGACATGCAACGGCTGATGGATATCGCCCACCATATGAATAACCATTTTCAGCTTATCGTGCTCTTCTTTCGCGGTAAGCCCGCCTTCTTTCAATTCAGCAATAAGTGTTTCGAGTGCCCAGAGCAGATCTCCATCCGGATTTTTTTCAGTCTCTTCATATGTCATACCATCAGGAATCGTAACCCAGTGCCATGTGCTCGTGTAGTCATAGCTGTCGTCAGAACGTATATCATCCATCCAGACGGCCGCAACTGCCAGCGATTCATCACCAATAATGCGATCGAGTTCACTGGCTGTTTTTTCTGTGATATGATTTTCAGCAATGTGACCTGTAACATAATGGCCGATCTGACCCCAGCGAAGGTTTTCATTCTCTACATGAAACGCCTCATCAGGAGACGTAGTGAAAAAAAGACCGGAAATAAAGATCACTGACAAAAATAGTTTCATCGGATTTATCCTAAGATTCAAATTAAGTTATCAAATAAGCGACGCTAAGATTAAAAACTTTCATTACAGAATCCACAAGAATACATTCTTACAGTTTCTGAGCTTTTTAATGTGCAAAGGCCCTATCCGCACGTTTCTTAATTATCATTCAGGGCGGCTAGCTCTTTAAACAGTTTCTTTTCTTTAGCTGAAAGCTTATCGGGGAGTTTTACATTGCAGCGAACATAGTAATTACCATTGCTGCCTTTGCCATTCATTGGTGGCAGACCTCTACCGGAAAACTTGAATAATTTCCCATTATCAGTACCTTCCGGGATATTCAGTTTTAGCTTGCCGTTAAGTGTATCTACTACAACGGATCCGCCCAAAACAGCAGTGTAAAGATCCAGGTCAAAATCCTGATATACATCGCGTCCTTTGCGTTCAATATTTTCCGGCACGTCTATGTGTATTTTCAGGTAAAGGTCTCCCCTTGTGGTACCCATTCCTGATACATTCCCCCGTCCTTTCAGCTTAAGACGTTTTCCATCCTCAATTCCAGCCGGAATTTTAACCTTGACCCTTTCTCCATCGATTCTGAAGGTTTTTGTCGTATTCGTAAAGATTTCCTTTAAAGGAATAGTCACATTTGCGGCAGTATCTTCGCCGCTCACAGCTCTTCTTTGTCTCGATGTCTGTTGCTGTTGCTGCTGCTGAAAACCACCCCCAAACAGAGTTTCAAAGAAACTGGAAAATGGGCTCCCACCTCCCTGAGAACCCGGTCTTCTGCCCTGAGCCTGGTCTCCAAATATGTCATTCATGTTCACACGGGTACGGTATTGACCTCCGCCACCCTGCTGTTGTTGTGCGTATTGTGACCAGTCAAAACCGCCACCCGCCTGTTCGTTTGCTCTTTGATATCGTTTCCAGTCAGATCCCGCCTGATCATATAGTTTTCTTTTTTCCGGATCCTTGAGAACTTCATAGGCTTCACCCACTTCCTTGAACTTATCTTCAGCGCTGGGATCGTCCGGGTTTTTATCTGGATGATATTTTGCCGCTAGTTTTCTGTAAGCCTTTTTAATTTCTTGTTGAGTGGCCGACTTGCCAACACCTAAAATTTTGTAATAGTCTTTATAATCCATCTTAAATGGTTGAATCTTTTACATTAAATTAGTGCAAAAGTGATGCCACACCACTATTTACGGAAACATTGACAATAAAAAAGCTGACACCCTGCGGGATGCCAGCTTTTAACCTCAACCAAAACAATCTGTATCTATAACTCTATTGCGACAAACATATTGCGTCCCTGTCTGTATATTCTCATCAGTAACGCATCGTCACCTGATTCCAGATACTGGCTCATTATTGAATAAAACTGGCTCTCGTTCTCGATGTTTTGGTTACCAATTTGCTTAATCACATCACCTTGACGCAATCCCTGACGATAAGCCCGGCTTCCCTGCTGTATTTCAGCAACCACCACACCAGTAATTCCAGGCTCAAGCCTGAGCTGCTGACGAATATTGTCCGTCAGGTTGTTCACATCGAATCCAAGAGACTCCGACATCTCCTCTTCCATTTGAGGATCTACGCCTGCAACCTCTTGAGCATCCAGTTCACCAAGTTCAACAGTAAAAGACATCTCTTCTCCATCGCGAAAGATACCCAGCTCTACTTCTGTTCCGGGAGAGGAGCTAGCTATTGCAATTCGAAAATCATAAAAATTCCTGACCGGCTCACCGTTCAATTCAACAACTACATCACCAGACTTTAATCCGGCTTCATCGGCAGGACCACCTTCCTCAACATTACCTATTATGAAACCTCTTGGAGACTCCATATCAAGAGCACGAGCCATGGTTCGGTCAACTTCACCGCCCAGCCCAATACCCAGATATCCGCGTGCAACACGGCCATCCTGTATGAGGTCTTCCATTACATTTTTTACCATGTTAATGGGTATTGCAAATCCGATACCCTGGCTTCCGCCACTGCGACTGGCTATTGCCGTGTTTATACCAATAAGCTCGCCATCCAGGTTTATAAGGGCACCGCCAGAGTTGCCCGGATTAATGGCTGCATCAGTCTGGATATAATTTTCATAAAGATTCAGCCCAAGAGACGAACGGCCGCTTGCGCTTACAATTCCTTGCGACACCGTGTGTGCAAAATCCGATTGTAACGGACTACCAATTGCCAGCACCATCTCACCAACCCTGATATTTTCACTGTCTCCGAGTGGTATAGCAGGAAGATCATTCACGTCTACTTTTAAAACAGCTACATCACTGCCTGGATCAGCCCCTACGACTTCTGCGCTGTACTCATCACCACTATAGAGCCGAATGGTAATTTCATCTGCATTTTCAATCACATGGTTATTCGTGATGATGTATCCTTCACCGGAATCCACAATAACTCCCGATCCCAGACCAGTAACCTGACGTTCACGCTGCTGATTTCCCGGATTATTAAAGAAAAATTCAAAAGGTGACCGAACCTGCTGTCTCACCGTCATTTCTGTTGTTATAGTGACAACGGTAGGGTTCGTTCTGTCAGCAATATTTACAATGGCATTGTTGAAATCAGCCAGAGTTCTGATTGGAATATTTTCCGCAGATCTGCTTGAGGTGTCACTGTTTGCAGGGAGGCTATAATCTGATGCCTCATTTGTATCATGGCTGGAGGTAAACTGCATTCCAAGAAGCAGAGTAATAATTGCTACTGCCGCGATAATGCTTTTGGTAAATCGGTCCATTTGATTTAATCGATTTGTTAGTTTTTATTTTTTCACAATTGATAAAACACGATATATAACAATGAAATTCATCACTTTTTTATTGTGCAGCTCTTAATGAATTTCACCTAACTTATTGCCAGCCATACCAAAAAGATTTTGCATATCAGGCAATAATAATAATGCCGAGGCCACAGGTCAATATGACCCCGGCTACTAACTAACCTGCTCTCGTGAGAGAACACTCAGTACTACTTAATTTCGATCTGTTTCTTAACTTTTTCTTCTTTCTTGTCGATGTCAATTTGCAGAATACCATCTGAATAACTGGCTTCTATTGTCTCTTCATCAACATTGTCAGGCAGTTGAAATGATCGCTCAAACGTTCCGTAATGAGTTTCGACTCTGTGATATTTACGGCCTTCTTCCTCATTCTTGTTTTTGCGTTCTCCGCTGATTGTCAGTGCTCCATTTTCAACGCCAATGTTTATATCGTCTTTTTTCATACCCGGAATCTCAACTTCAATACTGAGTTTATTTTCCGTTTCTGAGATATTGATATCTGGCGTAAAACTTGAGCCTCTGGTTGCAACTGCTTCGTTGAAAAAATCATCCATTATATCTGAAAACTGTCGTCCAACAAGATTTCTTCTTGGTCTGCTATATTTAATAAGTGTCATAACGTTTACTCCATTAATGTTTGATGTTATTTACTTTTATTATGTGCAAGCAGTATGCCATCTGGTTTTCCTGTCATATCTATGACAATATCACTATAGGTTTCATGAAGGAGTTGCAGTATATATAACGCAGCTAACAGCTTGTCATTATGTGAAAGACTCTTTGACTGATACCGACTGTTAAAATGACGGTCTGAATGGAATAAAGATGGCTTTTTTTAAGGTGAGTAGACGTCCCGTTATCACGGATTGGCTAGATTAAAGCTGGAACCTGGATGAGAGATGCCGTGTCGGAGAATAGCATGACGTGATGATCAAGTTCAACGCTTCCTGCATCATCACTGACATTTACCCGCGATCTCCAATTCATGTATTGGAAAAGCAAACCAGAAAAAAGCTCACAATTTAAGCAGTACCACAAGATGCCGTGCATAAGCACGGCATGACTGCTATCTCTCAAATGCGGTAAATTTAGCTATTTCCGTAACTCTTATTCCATTCTTTGGCAACCAGAAACGCCATTTCAAGACTTTGTTCGTAGTTTAGCCGCGGGTCACAGTATGTTTCGTAATTAGAGTCCAGGCCTTCTTCATTCAGCCCGTTTGCTCCGCCAACGCACTCAGTAACGTTATCGCCTGTCATTTCAAGATGAACACCACCGAGATAGCTTCCTTCCGCCCTGTGAACAGCAAAAGTAGCACGGATCTCTTCTAGAATGTCATCAAAGCGACGGGTCTTGATGCTGTTATCAGTGGAAAATGTATTACCGTGCATTGGGTCACAGCTCCAGACCACCGGGTGTCCTTCTTTTTTAATGGCTTTGATGAAATCGGGCATAATTTCACCTACATGATCGACACCCATACGAGTGATGAGCACAATCTTTCCAGCCTCATGAGTTGGATTAATGGTTTCAATCAGGCGCAATGTTTCATCCATATCAAACGGAGGCCCCACCTTGATGCCAACCGGATTTTCAATTCCCCTGAGGTACTCAACATGTCCGCCATCAAGCTGCTTGGTACGGTTTCCCAGCCATACCATGTGTCCGCTGAGGTTAAACCATCCGGCTTTCCGGGGTACCTTGCGGGTCTGTGCGGAATCGTAATAGAGATTAAGCGCTTCGTGAGAGGTGTAAAGATCAATTTTATGAAGCGTGGTAAATACATTTGGAGTGATGGTTTCCATAAAGTGTATCGCTTTATGAATAGAATTCACCATCGCCTCGTAATCCTTGTAGTATTCGTTATTCTTCATGAAATCAAGCTCCCACTGCTCGGGATGCTGAAGATCCGCAAAGCCTTCATCGGTGAGGGCGCGTAGAAAGTTCAGTGTGAGCCCCGATTTGTTGTAGGCCTCGATCATACGTGAGGGATCAGGTTTTCTCGCCTCAACGTTTGGCTCATAGCTATTGATGAGGTCACCGCGGTAATTCAGCATTTTCACACCGTCGATCTCCTCGTAGTCTTTTGACCTCGGCTTTGCAAACTGACCCGCAATACGGCCAACACGCACTACAGGCGTTCCCATTTCGTGGACGAGAATGAAACTCATCTGCAGCATAACCTTCAGCAGGTTTACAATTTTTGGCGATTTGCACCCTTCAAATGTTTCAGCACAGTCGCCGCCCTGCAGCAGAAAACCGTTACCGCTCGAAACGTCCGCCAGTTTTTCTTTAAGCTTATCTATTTCCCACGAAGTAATAAGCGGCGGGAGGCTTTTCAGCTCACTGTAGCGGCGTTGAAGCTCTTCAGTATCAGGATATGGCGGCAACTGTTTGACAGGTTTTTCATTCCAGGACAGCGGGTGCCAATCCATTTCTGAAGCTGACGATGATGGGGGGATAGGATTCACACTTTTCGGCTTGGTGCTCATTTATAGGGTAATCTGATGTAATTGCAAATAGCCTTCAATATAATAATCTATGTAATAAGAAGTATAATTTTCATTCAACCCCTCCCCACACTGGCATCTAAAATGTAATAGACACCTCATTGTGATAACATTTGAAATGATTCATCATAAAATATCACACATCGAAATTTGAACCTGAGGCATTAAAAAAAGCATTCAAAAAAGATCTTCTCAAGATTTTTATCAGATTCTTAAACCCTGCTCTTTTATAAGGGTCTCATAATTTATCGAACTCTTGCACCCTGTGTTTACGTTGATAGTTTCGTATATTGACAGGCTATAATTTGTACTTAACTCCCTCCCATTTTGCACACAAATATTGTTATTAGGGGTGCGCGCGAGCACAACCTCAAAAATATTGACATTAATATTCCCCGCGAACAGCTTGTCGTTTTTACAGGCCTGTCCGGTTCCGGGAAATCTTCTCTAGCTTTTGATACTATTTATGCTGAAGGGCAGCGCCGGTTCCTGGAGTCACTCTCCGCTTACGCCCGCCAGTTTATGGGGATGATGGAGCGGCCTGAGGTTGATTTCATTGATGGTTTATCACCTGTGATCTCCATCGACCAGAAAACAACCAACCGGAACCCGCGTTCCACAGTGGGTACCGTGACTGAAATTTACGATTTCCTTCGCCTGCTCTACGCCCGCGTTGCTATTCCATATTCGTACAAGTCCGGCAATAAGATGGAGAAACAGACCTCCGACCAGATTGTTGCTGCCATTATGGATATTGAGAAGGGAACAAAGGCATACTGCCTGGCGCCGGTTGTTCGTGGACGTAAAGGGCACTATCGCGAACTGTTTGAACAGATGCAGAAACAAGGGTTCGTTAAAGCACGGGTCGATGGCGAACTCATTGACCTGGAAGGCGAAATAAAGCTTGATCGATATAAGACGCACAATATTGAAGTTGTGATCGACCGGTTTGTGATCAGCCCCAAAAGTGAGAAACGTATTTCTGAGAGCGTGCACATGGCACTTGAAATGGCCGATGGCAATCTGATTCTTGGCATCCAGGAAGATGGAGAGATTCGCGATAAAGTATTCTCAAAGAACCTTTACGATCCTGAAAGCGGACTTTCCTATGAAGATCCGGCTCCAAATTTGTTTTCGTTTAATTCACCTTATGGAGCCTGCAAATCCTGTAATGGCCTGGGATATACATATGATGTAAGCCGGCAACTTGTGATCCCAAACCCGGATGAATCCATTAATGACGGCGGATTGCGGTTTTTCGGGAAGCCTCGTGATATTTTTGTGTTTAAACAGTTTCAGGCTGTACTCGACACAATGGATCTCGATTTTGATACACCGCTGAAAGACTTTCCCGAAGAGGCAATGGATATTCTCTTTGAAGGGGCCGGCGATAAAAAGTTTGATGTAAGCTATGATTTCAAGAATAGCAATGTCACTTATAAGCACAAGTTTGCCGGCATCAAGTCAATCATCAATGATCAGTACGAGGACAGTAAATCAAACAAACAACGAGATAAAGCAAAAGCTTACTTGTCAAAAGTTGATTGCAGCACGTGTGGTGGCGGCCGGCTGAATAAAGAAGCACTTTCCTACAAAATCGACGGGCTTAATATTCAGGATCTTGTGGAGCAGGATATTCGATCGCTTCGAAAAACAGTCGGTAATTTGTCACTCACCGAGCGGCAGCGCAAGATCGGGCAGCAGGTACTCAAAGAAGTAATCGACAGGATTGACTTCCTCCTCAATGTCGGGCTCGACTACCTATCACTCAACAGGGAAGCTCAAACGCTTAGTGGCGGCGAGGCCCAACGTATACGCCTGGCAACACAGATCGGCACCCAGCTTGTCGGGGTCCTATATATTCTTGATGAACCCAGCATTGGCCTTCATCAACGTGACAACATCAAATTAATCAAGTCGCTTGAAACGCTGCGTGATCTTGGCAACTCCGTAATTGTTGTGGAGCATGACAGGGAAACCATAGAGCATGCCGATTATGTGGTAGACCTTGGTCCGGGCGCCGGAACAGAGGGCGGTTATATTGTTACAGAAGGCACTCCCGATGAACTTGATCCTGAAGCATTAACTACAAAATTTCTCAAAGATGAGGAGTCCATCCCTTACCCCGTCGAACGGCGCAGCGGAACCGGAAAAACTCTTAAACTGCATGAAGCTTCAGGACATAATCTGCAAGATGTGAATCTTGAAGTACCACTCGGAAAATTTATTTGTGTAACCGGTGTGAGTGGAAGCGGGAAAAGCTCACTCATTAATCAAACACTTGTACCGATTCTGTCAACCACGTTTTATAATTCCAAAGCAGTGCCTCTGCCCTATCAGAAAATTGAGGGGCTCGACAATGTTGATAAGGTTATTTCTATTGATCAAAGCCCGATTGGCCGTACACCCCGCTCAAATCCGGGTACTTACACAAAAGTGTTTGATCATATTCGATCGTTATTTTCTGAACTTCCGGAATCAAAAATCAGAGGGTACGATCAGGGACGTTTTTCATTCAATGTGAAAGGCGGACGATGCGAAACATGTAAGGGTGACGGCGTTCGTAAAATTGAGATGAACTTTCTGCCTGACGTCTATGTAGACTGTGAAGAGTGCAACGGTAAGCGCTATAACAGGGAAACACTTGAAATTCATTACAAAGGAAAAAATATATCTGATGTACTTGAAATGCCTGTAAGTGAGGCAGCTGAATTTTTTGATTCTGTACCGGCTATCAAGCGAAAATTGAAAACCCTGAATTCGGTCGGGCTGGGCTACCTAACACTGGGCCAGTCGAGTACTACGGTTTCAGGTGGTGAAGCACAACGTATCAAACTGTCGCGCGAGCTCTCTAAAATAGGGACCGGTGATACGATCTATATTATGGATGAACCTACAACCGGGTTGCATTTTCAGGATGTGCGGATGTTGGTTGACGTGATTCAGAAGCTTGTTGAAAAGGGGAACACAGTTATTGTAATTGAACATAATCTGGATTTGATCAAAGCGGCTGACTGGGTTATTGACCTTGGTCCTGAAGGCGGAGCCGGCGGCGGACAAATCATTGCCGAGGGAACACCTGAACAGGTCGCTAAAGTCAAAGAGAGTTACACTGGAAAATTTCTTAAGCAAGAGTTTGAACGTGAGAAACAGCTGGTCGAAAAATAGATTCATTTACTGAAAACTCTGTTTGCCTGCACACAGCAATCTGCCTATTTTAGGAAACTAATGAATAGCCGATTGTCACATATCTACCGCAGTTGCGTCATAGCAATCCTCTTCGCAGGGTTCGCGGCACACATCGCCATTCCTTTTTTCGGCGACCTCCAGAAAAGTGCCTTTACGCAATGGCTCGATCAAAATGTAAAGGTCGAGAGTGATAATCTGAACAACGATCTTCGAGACCGCATCAGGGAACTACCTGATGAAGCCGCAAATCTATGGGTTCTCATTCAGGACGCTTCGAAACTTGTTTCTGAAAATGAAGACAATTTTCGAATTAGACCCTTTACAGCTGAAAGCCATCAGGACCGGGTAACAACCTGGCTGATTGGTCAATGGAGCAGTTACAAGCATCAGCAAAATAATACAAAAGCTGTGCTACCCAAGATTATCGCACCGGTGCACAAATGGCTGACGCAGTCTGTTTCATTCAGCGCATCATTTTCTGAACCTGTTGTACAGTCAGCGCCCAAAAACAGCTTTGCCGTTATTTCGGTACCGTCGGTTATTATCTCGCTATTCTCTCCCGCCTCCAGCGGAATCAGTATAAACGCTCCCTAGAATTTTATCTACCAAAGCCTTTACGTTTACGGGTGAGGTATGCCCGTTTTTTTACAGACTTAATTATCTATAAACCTATTTTTATTTAATACAATGAAAAAACAAAACAATGGATTTAAAATCGGGCTTATCGTCATCTTTCTGGGACTGACGATAATGTATTTGTTCCCGACAGTACAGTGGACTCTGGAGCAGCGTCACATTGAAGATATGCCTGAGGCAGAACAAGCTCAGTACCTTGAAGAGAACAGAGAACGGCTTCAAAACTTACAGGAAAGCTCCCTGTCTCTCGGCCTTGATCTCCAGGGTGGTATGTATGTAACGCTCGAAGTGGGTGTTAACCAGCTGACTCTCGAACTGGCAGGTGAATTTGCGGATGAAACACTTCGTGATGTTATTGATGTTGCTCAGCAGCGATCTGTCCAAGAAGGCACAGACTTCATTACAGAATTTGTCAATGAGTTTGAAAATAGAGACCCGAATGCGATGCTAAGCCGCTACTACCGGTCTGATACAGAAAATATAACCCGCCGTTCTACCAACGAGGAAGTTGAGCAGTATCTCCGCGGACAAGTCAGCAGTGCTGTTGACCGGGCGATGGAAATTGTACGATCGCGTGTTGACCGTTACGGTGTAACAGAACCTTCCATCCTTCAACAGGGAAATAGCCGATTGGTTGTTGAGCTTCCGGGAGTTGATGATGAAGAACGTGTAAGGAACCTTCTCAGAGGTACAGCGCGTCTCGAATTCCGCCTGACGCCAAACGCCGAAGACATGAATAGCGCCAAGCGTGAAATCGTGAATTATTTCTCTAACCAGGCAAGCCAGGAAGCAGATAGTCTTGCTTCAGACGACAGCCTTGCCACTCCCCAAAACAATACAAATCCACTGCTTGAGGTATTTAATCCGCAGGGACGAAGTGAATACGTATTTGGTTACACATCCGGTCCTGATACCGCAAGAGTTAATGATTTGCTTGCGCGCGAGGAAGTTCAAAATATGCTTCCAAGAAATGCAGAACTTATGTGGGGCGCACAGCCATTTGCCACTCAAGAGGGACTTGAATTGTTTGAGCTAATCCCGGTCAGGACACAAGTTGAAATGACGGGTGATGTGATTTCTGAGGCAAGTGTTGAATTTGATCCCAACACAAATGAAGCACAGGTTTCAATGACCATGGACTCTGAAGGGGCACGGCGCTGGGCGCGAATTACCGGCGCAAACATTGGCCGGCCGGTCGCCATTGTTCTTGATGGATATGTTTATTCCTACCCCAACGTCATCACCAAGATTAACAATGGCCGTTCTTCCATCACCGGACTTTCGGGACTACAGGAGGCTGAAGATCTTGTGAACATTCTGCTTTCAGGTGCACTTCCTGCGCCGCTGGATATTATCGAAGAGCGAACCGTTGGTGCATCGCTTGGTGAGGAATCCATACAGGCAGGATTTTATTCAGTGCTTTTCGGCCTGATAGCTGTAGCCATATTTATGATTGCATACTACCACGCAGGGGGCGGAATTGCTGATCTTGCGTTGATACTTAACATCATATTTATTCTCGGAATTCTCGCCGCATTCAACGCCACACTCACACTCCCGGGGATTGCCGGTATTGTGTTGACAATCGGTATGGCGGTTGATGCGAACGTGCTCATTTTTGACAGGATACGCGAAGAGCTCAGGGCGGGTAAAACGCTCCGTGCAGCTATTGATAACGGTTATTCAAATGCGATGAGTGCTATTGTAGATGCAAACGTCACCACATTTTTTGTCGCCGTGATTCTGTTCAGCTTCGGTGTGGGACCTATTAAAGGTTTCGCTATTACGCTGATGGCAGGTATTGTATCGTCCCTATTCAGCGCAATTGTTATCACCCGCGTTGTTGTGGACTACCTGACTCGCGATAAAACATCCACCGTTAGCTTTGGATAAGCTTAATCACCGACCAAAAATTTTCAACACTTTTAACACAGGTAATTATTATGAAATGGTTTGAATCACCAACGTTTGATTTTATTAAAGGCCAGAAGATTATGTATATAATCTCCGGCATTCTTTTTGTCAGTTCCATTATTGCAGTATTAACCATGGGGCTGAACTACGGTATTGACTTCAGAGGCGGTAAAGAGTTCGTTTTTGACTTTGAAAACGATGTAGAAGTTACAGAAATCCGCTCGGCTCTGACTGAACCCCTGGGAGCAACCCCGGAGCTGAAACTCTTTGGATCCCCGAGTGAGATACTCGTGAGAACTGATGCAGAAGGCGACATTACCGTTGTACAAAACCTGATCTTGAGTAACCTGCAGGAGCTTTACCCCGACAATCCGGTTCGTGTTATCAAAACCGACCTAGTGGGGCCTCGGTTCGCAGAAGATCTAAAAATGGCGGCCATCAACTCCATACTGTTTGCTGTTGCGGTTGTGTTTATATATATCCTGATACGGTTTAAAGGATGGTATTTTTCGGCCGGAGCTGTCGCCGCACTGATTCATGATGTGGTTATTGTGCTGGGTATTTTCACCGTCATAGAGCCGCTGGTGAATTTCAACGTCACCATCGACCAGGCACTTATAGCTGCTTTTCTTACCATTGTTGGGTATTCCCTGAATGATACCGTGGTTGTATTTGACCGCATCAGGGAAAACTCTTTGATCTACAAAACAATGGAGTTTAAAGACATGATTAACAAAAGCCTGAATGATACCCTCAGCCGAACGGTCATCACTTCTGTTACCACCTTGTTTGTGGTAACCGTGCTCTTTATATTCGGCGGAGAAGTACTTAAGGGTTTTGCATTCGCTCTTGTAGTCGGGGTCATTCTTGGTACTTACAGCTCGCTGTTTGTAGCCAGTTCTATTGTCGTTGAATTGGAAAAACGCGCTTCAAAGGCAAAATCTTAATAACCTGAAATTATAAAAGGATAAAGTCATGGCTTTTAATGTATCAGAAAGATATAACTGCGTAGTTATTGAGTTCAAGGGCAACGTTATGGGTGGCCCCGATGCAGTGAGTTTGAATGAAAAACTTCATGAGCTGATCGAAGAAGACAAAACAAACATCGTAGTTGATCTCTCAAAAGTTAAGTTCATGAATTCTTCAGGGCTGGGAATGCTAATCGGAGGTCTTACCACACTGAGAAAATCAGGCGGAGATCTCCGCATTTGTAATGCAGGCGATAAAATTAAGAGCCTGCTTATAGTCACAAAACTCATTACCGTTTTTAAACATTACAAAACGCTCGATGAAGCGGTTGAATCATTTGATGATTCCAAATAACGGTGATGACTAGATAAAACATTAACTATCTAATTGATAAGGAGGTGTATCTGCACCTCCTTTTTTTTGGCCTATGTCTACAAATATTATCATTGGCGCCCAATGGGGCGATGAAGGAAAAGGTAAAATCGTAGATCTTCTAAGTAAAAATGCCGACTTTGTCGTTCGCTATCAGGGAGGGGCAAATGCAGGTCACACCATAAAGTTTGATGACAAAGAGGTTGTATTGCACCTCATACCATCTGGTATATTTAATGGTGATGCGGTCTGTATTATTGGTAATGGAGTGGTTGTTGACCCGACCGCTTTGGTCGATGAGATCAAAGGTGTAGAAGAGATTGGAACGGACTTAAAAGACCGTTTTTTCATCAGTAACTCTGCACACGTAATTCTTCCCTATCACAAAATTCTGGACAATGTACGCGAAAAAAGCCGGGGTGACGACGCCATCGGTACGACCGGACGCGGAATCGGACCAGCCTATGTAAGTAAGGTTGCAAGAGTAGGCATAAGAATGGGAGACTTGCTTAACAGCGAGCGGCTGGAACAACAGGTTAGAACTAATGTTACAGAAATCAATAAATCACTGAAACACGTTCACAATGAGCCTGAGATAGATGCAGATGATATTTTATTCAATCTGAAGCCAATTGCTGAACAAATTAAACCCTATATCTGCAACACAACAGCTATACTGCATAAGGCTGTCGCATCAGGGAGCAATATTTTACTTGAGGGAGCCCAGGGATCACTCCTGGATGTAGATCACGGAACATATCCGTTTGTGACGTCCTCATCCCCTACAGCGGGCGGTGCATGTGTAGGAAGCGGCGTTCCACCTACGGCTATTGACCACGCAATCGGAATTACAAAAGCGTATTCTACCCGTGTTGGAAATGGCCCTTACCCTACCGAGCTTCATGACGATATCGGTAAGAAACTTAGGAAAAATGGTGCTGAATTTGGTGCAACCACCGGACGTCCCCGTCGCTGCGGATGGCTGGATCTTGTGGCGCTTAAATATGCCGTTAATCTCAATGGCATGGATCAGCTGGCACTGACAAAAATGGATGTGCTGGATGATTTCGATGAAATTAAAGTCTGTACCCACTACGAGATTGATGGAGAAGAAACTGATATTTATCCGGTCGAAACGGGTGCTCTTGAACATGTGAAACCTGTTTACAAAATATTCCCGGGCTGGAAAACAAGCTGCCAGATTGCAGCGAATTATGAGTCTCTTCCTGAAAATGCCCAAACCTACATTGAGTTTATTGAGGAGTATACCGGCAGCCGATGCAGCATCATTTCAACAGGTCCCGGACGTACACAAACACTGATAAGAGACTAATCAATGAGTTCTGCCGGCACATTCTCAGTACAGTATGAGTTCACGGCAGACTCCCTTTCTGATGCTGAACAAACAGCTGATGAGATTGCACTCGAACAGACAGCTGAGCTTCCGTTGGAGGCTGTCCCAACAGAGTTACAATATCTCATAGGTAAATCGTCTCACCTGGTCCAGCTATCTGACAAACGCTTTTCCTGTTCCATTGTTTACAGCAAACATGTGGCTGGAAACGACATTCTTCAGTTTCTGAACGTGATGTTCGGCAATGTCTCCATCAAGCCGAATATTAAAATTACAGATATTGATCCTGGGGCATGTGAAGACCTGTTTGCAGGCTCTTCATTTGGTATTGACGGAATCCGGAAATTGCTCTCTGTTACTGACCGCGCATTAAGCTGTACTGCGCTTAAGCCCGTTGGCTCATCACCTGAAGCACTTGCAGATATTGCAATGAAAGCAACGCTTGGCGGAATTGATGTAATCAAAGACGATCACGGCCTGGCCAATCAGGAATCGGCCACTTTTAGGGCGCGGATTGAACACTGTGTAAAAGCAATCCGGAATGCAGAACAAACATCCGGCAAAAAAACACTCTATTTTCCAAACATCACGTCGCGATTCGAAGAGCTTATGAATCGGGCCGAGCTTGCAGAGGAACTCGGAGCTGACGGACTGCTCATTTCTCCACAACTCACCGGATTATCAGTATTGGATACATTAGCTCACTCTTCGATCGATCTGCCGGTGATGGCTCATCCTGCATTTTCAGGTCCTTATACGATTAATCAAAATTCAGGCATCGCTCCAGATATCTACTTTGGGAAACTGTGGAGGGCACTTGGAGCTGACGCTGTGATCTACCCTAACAGTGGCGGTCGATTCTCCTACTCGATTGAGGAGTGCAAATCTATCAACTCAAGGTGCAGAGAGTCTTTCTATGACTTCAAACCAATTTTCCCGGTTCCCGGAGGCGGCATCAGCAGAGAATCCGTATCTGAATGGAATAAAGAATATGGAAACGATACAGTTTTCTTGATTGGCGGCAGTCTCTACCTGCACCCTGAGGGCATGGAAACAGCTGTCCGAGAGTTTCAGGAAACTCTTTTAGGCGAATAGGGTCTCAATCTTAAAAAAAGCTTCAGAGAACTCCCACCCATCGCAAGGCTCATCTTTTCCCCGCGAAGCGAAATCCATCCACTTCGGTCAGGATGACACGTTGCCATTGGATAATGAGGCGGCGCACAAGTCTCAAAAATTGAACCAGAATCTGTGTCGCGCCGCTTTGGAATAAATCGTGCTGGCGGCGTAAAACAAACAGTGCAAATTGATGAGTTGAGCACGCCGCTCAACTTAACACACCACAGCCTGTCATGTCGAACGAAGCACCGGTGTTTTACGGTGCGCAGCTGAGACATCTCCAAGAGATAGTCCCATCTCAAACAACGGCTCCAGTCATTCCTTTCCTATAAATGCGTCAATTCATGCCTGGTGCCTTATCGGGACAAGAGAATACTTTCCTCCCCCTATCGGGAGGGGACAGCTCTGAAAAAGATTGCAAAGTAATTCTTTAAAAGGTCAGGGGTGGGTTTCCTGTAGCTGGAATGGTAGAGTTGACTTTATCCGCCGTGTATGAAACGACCCACTTCTGCGCCTTCGCTGAACGCTCTATCGGGGGTGAGACTGTCCAAGAAGGGCGTTATCCAGTACTTTCCCGAGTGGATACCTTGCGGAG
>Ga0209936_1000101_pt1 | contig 53813 bp, 48 predicted proteins | sample SalPonR1_A_D1_MG_FD_185694 | JGI IMG/M metagenome (GOLD analysis project Ga0209936, IMG submission 185694) | Salt pond soil microbial communities from South San Francisco under conditions of wetland restoration - Salt Pond MetaG R1_A_D1_MG... ...
AGTCCCTGGAGGAAGCTCCGGAGGGTCGGCTGCTGCTGTCGCGTCTAAACAGGCATTGTTCGCTTTGGGCTCCGATACAGGCGGGTCCATTAGGCAACCAGCAAGCTTTTGTGGAGTTTTAGGGCTTAAGCCGACTTATGGAAGAATATCGAGGTATGGTTTGATAGCTTTTGCCTCATCGCTTGACCAAATTGGACCTTTTGCAAGAAGTACAAGTGATTTGGCATACGTCATGAATGTCTTGTGCGGTTTTGACGAAAAGGATTCCACTTCTGTAAAATTGGAAGATGAAAACTTTATGGAATCTCTTGAAAGGGACATCAGTGGGATGAGAATAGCGCTGCCAAAGAATTATTTTGACGAAGGGTTAGCTCCGGAGGTCAAAAAAGATGTTTTAGCAGCTGCGGAAAACTTTAAAAAACTTGGGGCTTCTGTTGAAGAAGTCGAAATATCGAGCGTAAAGCATGCTTTGCCTGCGTATTATATTATTTCATCTGCCGAGGCATCGTCCAACCTGTCTCGTTTTGACGGAATACAATACGGCTTTAGGCCTGAAGGCGATTTCAGCCTCGATGAATTGTACAAGGAAGCTAGGAGCAAGGGTTTTGGCAAAGAGGTTAAAAGAAGAATTCTTTTGGGAACATACGCATTGAGCTCTGGTTACTATGATGCATACTACAAAAAGGCTCAACAAGTAAGGAGCCTTATAAAAGCCGAATTTGACAATTTGTATAAGAATTTCGACCTTGTTTTGTCTCCCACTGCTCCTACTTCGGCATATCCCATAGGGTCCAAAAGCGCAAACCCGATAGAAATGTACATGGGGGACATATATACAGTTCCTGTGAATATAGCGGGGCTGCCGGGGCTGTCCATGAATTGCGGATTCGACAAAGACGGTTTGCCAATTGGAATGCAATTGATTGGAAATGCATTTGACGAGGCGTCAATATTGCGTGCGGCTCATGCATATGAAAGAGGTGGATTCAATGATTGATGATTATGAAATAGTTATTGGCCTTGAGGTTCATGTCGAACTGAAAACTGATACAAAGATATTTTGTGGATGCAGAACTTCATTTGGAGCAAAGCCAAATACACAATGCTGCCCGGTATGCTTGGGATTGCCAGGATCCCTTCCTGTATTAAACGAGCAGGTGGTGGAATTTGCGGTCCTTTCGGGATTGGCGACGAAATGCGAGATTACGAGAATTGGAAAACAGGACAGGAAAAATTATTTCTATCCGGATTCTCCCAAAGCATATCAAATTTCACAATACGACTTGCCTCTTTGCCATTCGGGGCATGTCGACATAGAAGTGAAGGGAGAGTCGAAAAGAATTAGAATAACAAGAATCCACATAGAGGAAGATGCTGGAAAGCTTGTCCATGATGCTGAAGGCGGCTCACTAGTTGATTACAACCGATGCGGGGTTCCGCTGATAGAAATAGTATCAGAGCCGGATATCCGTTCAGCCGAGGAGGCAAAGGCATACGTTCAAAAGCTTCGAGCAATACTTCTCTATGTTGGGGTTTCAGATTGCAGAATGAACGAAGGATCTCTCAGATGCGATGTCAATCTTTCTGTAAGAAGAAAAGGGGAAAAGAATCTCGGAACACGAACAGAAATGAAAAACCTGAATTCTTTTGTCTCTATTTCAAAAGCTATTGAAAACGAGACCTTGCGTCAAATAAAATTAATCGAGTCCGGAGGTAATGTGGTACAGGAAACAAGGAGATGGGAACAGTCGGCTGGAAAATCGGTGTCAATGAGAACAAAGGAAGACGCACATGATTACAGATATTTTCCGGATCCCGATTTGATGCCTATAAAACTTGGAGATTCATTTATTGAAAGATTGGAAAAAACGCTGCCAGAACTACCGGATGAAAGAAAAGCGAAATATATAAAGGACTACCAACTGAATGTATATGATGCCGAACAAATTGTGTCTAATAAATATCTTTCGGACTATTTCGAAAAGACGGCAAAAAAGGTCAATTCCCCCAAGACAGCCGCAAATATTTTGATGACAGACATAATAAGGCTTATGTCAAAAGAGGGCGAGGATGCCTGTATACCTTTTGCAAGCGATGATTTTGCACGGCTTTCAGACCTGGTTTTCTTAGGAACAATCAACAGTACATTGGCAAAAAAGGTTATTGAAAAGATGTGGAGGGAGAATCTTTCTCCCGATTTTATCATTGAAAGAGATGATTTGCGTTTAATAAAAGATGAAGATTATCTTTCGAGCCTTGCGGGGGAAATAGTCGGTCAAATGCCAAAAGTTGTAGAGGATTATCTTTCTGGAAAAGATAAGGCTTTGCAGTCCCTGATAGGACAAATAATGAGGAAGACGTCAGGCAAAGCCGACCCGGGCATAGCAAAAAGAGTTTTGCTAAAAAAAATAAGTGATTCAAATCTATAGCAAGCTTGATTATAGGGTTTGGTCAAAGAAAAGGAGTCTGCCACATGGCAGACTCCTTGATTGATTTTATGATTAACCGATAAAACTCAAATTTCTGGTTTTATGCTTTTCCGCTGCATCCCAAAACATTCTTTATTTTATGAGAGACCATTTCTTCTATGGCGGTCCTTCCCTTGCCCAGGTATTTTCTTGGATCGAAAACGTCCGGGTTTTCTACGAATGATTTTCGGATTGCGGCTGTCATTGCCAAACGCAGGTCTGTATCAATGTTTATTTTGCAAACACCCAATTTTGACGCTTGCCTGAGCATGGGTTCGGGAACGCCCTTGGCTCCGGGAATGTTTCCGCCGTAATCGTTGCACATTTGAACAAATTCGGGAATGACAGTCGAAGAACCGTGTAGAACCAGTGGGTATTCCGGAAGAAGTCTTGTTATTGTTTCCAAAAGCTCAAAATCGAGTTTGGGTTCGCCTTTGAATTTATAAGCTCCATGGCTTGTTCCTATGGCTATGGCCAAAGAATCAACCTTTGTCCTTTCGACAAATTCAACAGCCTCGTCCGGGTCTGTGAATGTGGCGTTTCTTCCGGATACCTTGATATTGTCTTCTATGCCTGCAAGTTTGCCCAATTCAGCCTCGACTACAACTCCTTTTTCATGGGCGTAGTCGACTACTCGTTTTGTGAGAGCTATGTTTTCCTCGAATGGATGTTTCGAACCGTCAATCATTACAGAAGTGAATCCGTCATCGATGCATTGCTTGCAGATTTCAAAATCCTCACCATGGTCAAGATGAAGAACGATGTTAAGCCCCGTATCTTCGATTGCCGCTTCAACCAATTTTTTAAGGTATACAGGTTGCGCATATTTTCTTGCGCCCGCAGATACCTGGAGAATCAACGGAGCATTTTCCTTTGCCGCCGCCTGTACGATCCCTTGAATTATTTCCATGTTGTTTACATTAAAGGCTCCTACGGCATATTTTTCGGAATATGCACGCTTGAACATATCGGTAGATGTAACTAAAGGCATGTCAGCCCCTCCTTTGTATGTATTGAATAGTTTTATTCCCAATATAATTATATACCTAAGACAAAGATATTTCTACAATGCAAAGCCTAATTGTGATATATTGAAGCATATTAATAAAGGAAGAAGAGGGAATCGGATGAAATTGCCGGAAAAATTCAAATCAAGAATAAAAAAAGATCTTAAGTTGGAATATGAAAATTTTATCGGAATTTACAATGAAAAGCCGCTGCATGGTATAAGGCTGAACACAATGAAAATTTCAAGGGAAGAATTCTTGGAAATATGCCCTTTCGAACTGCAGAGCGTACCATGGGATGAAAATGGCTTCATATATGATATTGAAAAATGCAAGCCTTCAAAACATCCGTTTTATCACGCGGGTCTGTATTATATACAGGAACCTTCGGCAATGGCGCCTGCCAATCTTCTCAGCCCAAATCCGGGAGATGCTGTATTGGACCTCTGCGCCGCTCCGGGAGGAAAGTCAGTACAATTGTCGTCAATGATAAAGGACAAGGGGCTTTTGGTTTGCAACGACATAAATCCCAAGAGGGTCAGGGCATTGATACGAAACATGGAATGGTTTGGAATAAAGAACGTGATGATTTTGAATGAGGAACCTGCAAGGATGGCTGGAATTTGGAAGTATTCATTTGACTGTGTGCTTGTTGACGCTCCCTGTTCGGGGGAAGGGATGTTAAGAAAAGACTCAAAGGCGGCAGATAGCTGGGAACTGTATGGAGGAAAAGCCTGCACAGGGATACAAAGAGGAATAATTCGAGACGCGAGCGGAATGCTGTCTAAAAACGGCAAATTGGTTTATTCCACATGCACATTTTCAATGAGTGAAAATGAAGAAATCGTATCAGATTTCGTTAAGGAAAACAGCGGTTTTGAAATGGGCATGATTCCAGAGGCCTGGTGTATTTCGGGCGAGTTGGCGATTGATGGAGCGGAGCCTGTTTCAGGATTTGGAAGGATATGGCCCCACAAACACAGGGGCGAGGGACATTTCATGGCAAAGATTCATTGTAGAAAAACCACCGGAGCCGTACAAGTGGAATTTTCTAATGCGGGGAAAACGAAATTTGGCAGAGGGCTTGAACCTGTGAAGGATTTTATTGAAGAAAACATATCGGGTTTTGAAGATTGCATTGAGAGAATGGACATTCATGAAGGTAAAGTGTACATACGCCCCGAAAAAAGTCTTAACCTTTCTGGTTTGAAATACGTGAGAAACGGGTGGTTGATCGGGAAAGTAGCAAAGGGCAGATTCATGCCTTCACAGTCATTTGCAATGGGGCTTAATAAAAATCAGGTTTTAAATTCTGTTGATTTGAGCATAGAAGACCCAGATGTGTACAAATACCTAAAGGGAGAAACCTTGGGGGTCAAGTCCAACAAGGGGTGGAATCTTGTTTGTGTCGAAGGATATCCATTGGGATGGGGAAAAGGCCAGGGCGGTTTTTTGAAGAATATGTACAACAAGAATTGGAGAATGCAGGGGTAAATTTCCATATGTATGCAATCAAGCATTTTCACAAAAATCACTAAGCGGACAATAATTACGCAACACACATGTTTTCGTATGAGTGCTGCGTAATTATTGCGTGTTTTTGTTTTTCTATTGACCTGTCAGCTTGTCGATTATTTCATCCAAATCCATGTCCGAACCTATTTTGAACGAACCGCTCTGGAGTTTCGAACTTAGGCCCCTTGATTCGGTTCTGTTTATGAAATCCGTAGTGCTGTCGATAATGCCTGAATCTTTAAGTATGCCTGCTATTCCTACTCCAGTGCTTCCTGAAGGAATTTTTACTGTTGTGTACACCACGGGTTGTTCTGGCTCGGGTTCAGGTTTGGGCTCGGGTTCAGTTTCTGGCTCGGGATCTTCCGCAGGGTTATCACTGACGATTGGTTCTGTTTGTCCGGTTTGATTTTGTTCAGCTTCCGTTTCGACAGGCTGAAAAGAAGATAATTGTTCTTGACTTGCAGGAATATTGGCGCTTGCTTCAAAAGAACCTGCAAATTTCCAGGAAATAACCGTCGTCATTATTGCTATTATAAAAAGAGCGAGCAAGATGTCGCTTATGTCATATAAGAAATCCTTTAATTTTTCCATGTATTCAACCGCCTTTCAAAAATTAGAATAACACAGTTGCCGCTTCTTATACATAGATGTTCATTAATTGTAATAAAAAATTATTATTAAGTATTTTTTATATAAAAAAAATATTATACTATAGAAGAAAGAAACTTATAAAAAGAGGATGTGCTGAATTGAAGGAAATAATTGTTCAGGAAGATGAAAGAGACCAAAGGATAGACCGTTTTTTGCTTAAATTGTTTAAAAACACAACAAGAGGGAACATATATAAACTTTTAAGAAAAAAAATGATAAAACTTAACGGAAGAAAGGCAAAACCCGAGGAATTCATAAAGGAAGGAGACGCAATACAGATATTTTTAGCCGAGGAAACGTTGAATTCGTTTGTAATAAAAGAGAAAAAAAGCGACGCAGTTTCTTCCGGGCTTGATATTGTCTATGAGGATGAAAATATATTGGTTTTGAATAAACCGAGAGGACTTCTGACGCATCCGGACAGCAAGGAATATGCAAACACATTGTCAAGCAAGGTTATTGTCTACCTTGAAGAATGCTGTTCAAGAACTTTCAAACCGGCTCCTGTTCAAAGGCTTGACAAGAACACAAGCGGGATAGTTCTTTTCGGCAAAACTTATGACGCAATGAAAAAATACAATGCACTTATGAGAAAAAGAGCCTTTAAAAAATTCTACCTTGCTGTTGTAGAGGGTCAAGTCCCCTCTTCCGGTGAAGTTGTCGGGTATTTGGAAAAGGACAATTCAAGAAACAGGGTTGCTTTGACTTCGGATATGCGGAATCCGGACGCAAAAAAAGCCCATACGAAATACAAGCCGCTAAAAGGATTTGAAGGATATACGCTTATGGAAATAGAACTACTCACAGGAAGGGCCCATCAAATAAGGGTCTCCATGGCATCGATAGGACATCCTATAGTAGGAGACACTAAATACGGAGGTTCAAAAAAATACGGAGTTTCGACACAGCTGCTCCATGCCTACAAAATGATCGTTGAAGATCAGACATTTGAATGTGAAAACAAGGAACTTAATTCTTTTATAAAAAAACTGGAGAAAAAGAAAGGAAACAAATAAATGGCACATGAAATTATGGAATGGGTCAAGACAATATTGTTGTCGGTAGCCATTGCATTTATAATAACGCTTTTTGTAAGGCCCACACTTGTAAAGGGATACTCAATGTATCCGACCCTTGAACCGAACAATTATCTGGTTATAAACAAAATCCCGTATACCTTGGGGGAACCATCCAGAGGAGACATAGTGGTTTTCAAGTCACATCTGCTGACAGATGACGGAAGAGAAAAAGACTTGATCAAAAGGGTTATAGCAGTTCCGGGCGACCATTTGAAAATTGACAGCGGAAGGGTTTATGTAAATGATATGGAGCTTGACGAATCATATATCAATGGCAGCTTTACAAGAGGAGACTTGGACATAAAAGTGCCTGACGAAAAGATTTTTGTTATGGGAGACAATCGTGAGAAGAGCTTGGACAGCAGGGATTCGAGGGTTGGACCGGTCAATCTCGGGATGATTCGTGGAAAGGTTCTTGTTAGACTCTTTCCATTTGACGAAATTGGAAACGTGGATTAGGGGAGGTTCTTGATGAATACAGTCAAGGTTTATTTTAACAGTGAGATGCATGAATTTGAAAAAGGCACCAAATTGATGGAAATGATACCGCATTTGGGTTCTTTTGACTGCAAACCGCTTGCTGCAAGAGTCAACAATCATTTCAGGGACCTGAATTATCCAATCAATCATGATTCCAATGTGGAATTCGCGGATTTGCGCGATTCCGACGGCCAGAAGGTTTACCAGAGAAGCCTCAGCTTTGTGTTCATAAGGGCGGCAAGGGAAATAATTAAGGATGCAAAAGTTTTCATAGAGCATTCTTTGGGCAAAGGCATATATTGCGAGATAAAGACAAAAGAAATATTGGACGAATCCGCAATTAAAAAAATCAAAATCAGAATGATGGAGATAGTTGAGAGAAAAGAGCCTTTCACTCTTTCTGTAATAACCAAAAGCCAAGCTGTAAATCTGTTTGAAAAATGCGGTATGAACGATAAAAAGGAACTCTTCGAGTATTCCAGTGAAAATAAAGTCAGTATTTATAGATGCGGTTGGCTTTTTGATTATTTTTATGGATATATGGTTCCGGATACAGGATATCTTGATCTTTTTGATTTGTTCAAATACCAAAAGGGGCTTGTGCTCCAACTGCCGGACAGGGATAATCCTTCAGTTATAACAGCGTTTGGAAACTATAACAAATTGGCTGCAATTTTTGATGAAACAGAAGCATGGGGAGACATACTGGGAATAGCCAATGTGGCAAACCTCAATGGAATGATAAAAAACGGGAAAAGCGGCGAAATAATACATATTTCCGAAGCCTTGCATGAGAAAAAAATAGCGAATATTGCTGATACAATAAACAGCAGGGATGCCCGAGTAATAATGATAGCCGGACCGTCTTCCTCAGGAAAGACCACTTTTGCCGAAAGGCTTTATATTCAGCTTAGGGTGTTGGGATTGAAACCCATGACGATGTCAACGGACGACTACTTTGTCGATCGTGATAAGACTCCCAAAAAATCGGACGGGTCATACGACTTTGAATCTCTCGACGCTTTGGATATTAAAAAGTTCAATGAAGACTTGAAAAATTTGTTGACTGGAGAATTTGTGAAGTTGCCCAAATTCGATTTCATGAGCGGAAAAAGGCATTATCCAAACAAAGAAATCAAGCTTAATCTGAATCAGCCGATTATTGTTGAAGGAATACATGGATTGAATGGCTTTCTTTTGCCCAAAATACCGAAAGATAGAGTTTTTAAAATTTATATAAGCGCTTTGACACAGTTGAATATTGACAACCACAATAGGGTTAGGACTACGGATGCAAGACTGATTCGGCGAATAGTGAGAGACGGCAGCTACAGGGGACATGATGCGGTCAAGACTATTTCAATGTGGAAAAATGTAAGAGACGGAGAAGAAAACAACATATTTCCATTCCAGGAAGAAGCTGACATAATGTTCAATTCGGCATTGGTATATGAATTGGCAGTACTAAAGAAACATGTCGAACCGCTTCTAAGGGAAATTGACGACAGCAAAAGGGAGTATGCCGAGGCGCGCAGATTGCTGAAATTGTTGAGCAATTTCATTTCCATAGATAACGAGTGCCATATTTTAAAAAATTCAATTTTAAGAGAATTCATTGGTGGAAGTTGTCACATTTAGACGATAAGAAGGGGTAGGATTATGGAGAAAAGCGGTTTGAAGGGTGTCAAATTTGAAATTCGCATCGTTGTTGCATATGCTGTTTTCTTCACAATTTTAATAAGTTCATATAAACTTATGCTGATGAGGATAGGTATGGGAGAGAGCCTGTTCGGGCAAATGAACCAGGATATTTTGTTGACTTGGTATCTTGTTTTGGAGGTCTTTGGCATAGCGATTTCATTGATGATTTGCGCAAATTGCTATTATTCACTTTTGCAGATGAGAAGAATGAGGCTTGCCTATGCATATGCCGGCTTTTTTTCAATGGCCGTCATGGATTTTTTCCATGTGATTTCATATGCTGGATCTACAGGCTTGTTTGAGAACTCTTCTCCGTATGCCAGCATTACATATTGGATACTTGGAAAAATTATCTTTTTCACATTCATAGCTTTTACATCTTTTGTCCCTCTAAAAAGGAAATTCACGAAAAAAATAAGCCTTGTAAATACTACTTTGCTTTTAATGCTCGCAGTCGTATTCCTATTGATTTATTCGGGAACAGTACTTGTTGACGCAAGGTCCAGATTTGTTTTCGCAGGGATTATCATAATTGCCATTCAGATGACTTCTGCCTATAATTTCACTAAAACAGGAATTAAAACAAAAAATTGGTATTTTGTAATTTTTGCGTTTGGCATATTGATGTTCTTGTTCAACGAGGTCATATTTGTGATTAGAGGGCAAAACTATGGGGTTGTAAGCATTTATGCCAACATCATAAAGATTATGGCTCTATTGTTTATGTTCAAGGCTTTGTTCAGCTACAATATCAATTCGCCGTGGATTCAGATGATGGAAGCGCAGGAACGAATAAAAAAATATGCTTCCGATTTGGAAAATGTAATAGACAAGAAGACTCAAAAGATCAATGAAGCAAATAAGAATATAATGAAGGAAATAAACTACGCTAGAGAAATCCAGCAGTCATTGCTTCCTAAGAACGACTTGATTATTAAAGATACGAGATTTGTATCCAGATATATGCCATGCGAGAATTTGAGCGGTGATTATTTTGACATATTCAAAGTGGACGATGAAAACGTAGGCATGTACATATTGGATGTTTCGGGGCATGGAGTTTCTGCGGCTCTAATGACAATGTTCTGCATCAATACAGTAAAATCCACCGAAAGGCTTATTAACAGGTACAGGGGGCTGAAGCCGCATAGAAATCTGATTCATTTTTATGAATCATTCAATAAAATGAGTTTTCCTCCTGCCATGCACATGGTTATATTCTTTGCGACATATAATTTCAAGAACAAGGTGTTGACCTATAGTTCGGGAGGAATGAATTGCTTTCCGATTTTGATCAAGCAAGAAGGAGGACATGCTTTTCTCGACAAAAGCAAAGGTTTTCCGATTTGTCAATGCAGTGAATTCTATACGCCGGAGTATTACAGCAGCAGTATCAATTTGCACAAGGGCGACAGGGTTGTGTTTTATACTGACGGATTGGTGGATCAAAAGAAAAATGGCGTATTTGGACAAGAGGACTTGATAGAATTGATGGAATCCAATAGAGAAAGGGACCTGGAAACTGTCGACAGGTACATCGCAGAGAGAATGGAAGAAAACGGAGGCAGATTTGAAGACGATATAACATATTTCATAATGGAAATCATTTAAAAGGAGAATGATGGGCATGAAAGAAGTAATAGTTCTGCATGAACTTGAACAGATCAAAGCGGTATCCAATTCTTATAGAATTCAAGTCATAAAAGCCTTCGAAGGAGACCTTGCTACTGCAAAGACGATTGCCGATAGGATGGGAGAACCCCATGCAAAGGTAAATTATCATATCAAGGAGTTGCTGAATGTAGGTGTTCTTGAACTTGTAGCAGAGAAGATTAGGCTAGGGATAGTTGAAAAATTCTATAAGCCATCCGCCAAGATTTTTATTGTAGACAGAAATATATTGAACAGAGATGAAGTGTGTGTAGATAATTCTTTGAATGTGAGATGTATGGACATATTCGAAGGTGTGTCCAAAGAATTATACAAGGCGATGGAAGACGAAAATATTTTGAAAGAGGAAACATTTTTAATAAAGAATAAAGATTGTTATCTGACAAAAGAAGAAGCCGGCTTGTTGCATGAACAGGTACAGCGCCATATAGAAAATTTTATTGATGAAAGAAAGGGAAATGGATATGGAGAGACAAGAAGGTATTCAATATCCACTCTTGCCTTTCCTAAATAGCTGTTTTGAAAGGCGATATCGGGGGTTTCCATGAATCGAATTAAAGAGTTTATGAATGAAAACAAAATAAGCCATTATGGTTTGATAAGACCCAAAATCATCAAATATGGAAAAGTACTCTTGGAGAATCAAATAGGCAGTGACACTTACTCCGAATTTGCGGAAAGTGATTTTAACAAACGTTTCGATGTCAATGGAATACTGACGGGAACAGAAAGCATTTTGGTGGTGCTTTTCCCTTATGAAATGAGAAGCCATGTAAAAGGAAGCGACTCCTACGGTGTCGCTTCCTTTGCGGAAAACTTGGATTATCACATAAAAGACAGAGAAATTTTGACTAATCTTGCTGTAAGTCTGGGATTTAAAGCAGATGATTATAGAGTGCATATAGACAATGGACCAATGGTTGACAGGTATTTGGCATATTGCGCGGGGCAGGGATGGTATGGGAAAAACTGCCTTCTTATTAACGCGGAATTAGGCTCTTCATTCACAATCGGCTCGCTTTTCATGAAAAAAGAATTTGATGAAGTTGAATACTGCAACATGACGAAAATGGATGGATGCGGTGAATGTGAATTGTGTCTTAAAGCTTGCCCTAATGGGGCAATAAAGTACGGATACAGAATAGACAGCAAAGTGTGTCTTTCCGAACGACTTCAGTCGAAGAAAGAGATTCCGTATGATATGCGTGAAAAGATTACAAGTGGAGCATATGGTTGTGACATTTGCCAGGAAGCCTGTCCTTACAATAAGCGGAAGGCTAAAGCGGAAGCAAGCCGGATGGATATTTATGAAGATTTGAATCTCGGCAAAAAAAGCTTCATGGAGAAGTACGGTAAAAAAGCGTTTGCGTGGAGGGGAAATTCCCTGCACAGGAGAAATCTTCTCATTTTGCTTGGAAACAAATTCAGTGGCACTTGCGACGGCATACCTTACCAAGCGGCATTGGGATTTGCCGATTCCAGATCGTACATGCTGGCCGCCTGTTCATGGTGGGCTATGTTGAGAATAGACAGTATAAGGGCGGAAGAATGGATTAGAAAAAGGCTGCTTGTTGAAAATGACGAATTGCGTGTAGATGAAATGAAAAAATTAATAAATTATTATTGTGATGAAAATTGAAAATGTATGTGTTATATTAACATAAAAGGCAATAATGACTAAAGTGTGTCAGCCGGGCGAACAAATACATAAAGGAGGGTCATATGAGCAAGGTACACGAGTTGGGATTTCTTAAGGAGAAAATACAGGAACTAAAGAATAAGGGAGTTTACAGAAAGCTTCCGGTTTTAAGCACGGAGAATGGACCGGAAATAATCATAAATGGAAAGAGCGCTATCAATTTGTCTTCCAACAATTATTTGGGCTTTGCCGGCCATCCAAGATTGAAGAAGGCGGCTATTGAAGCAGTTGAAAAATATGGGGTTGGCTCAGGAGCCGTAAGAACTATTGTAGGCAACATGGACATACATGAGGAAATGGAGAAGGCTATAGCCGAATTCAAAAGGGAAGAGGCGGCAATGGTCTATCAGTCCGGTTTCAATTGCAATGCAGGAACCATACAGGCAGTTGTCGGCAAAGGGGACCTGATAGTGTCGGACGAGTTGAATCATGCGAGCATAATTGACGGTAGCCGTCTTTCAAGGGCCGACAAAACAATATACAAGCACAGCGACATGGACAGTCTTGAAGAGGTTCTCAAAAGCAACAGAGACAAATATGAAAACATATTGGTAATTACAGATGGAGTGTTCAGTATGGACGGAGATGTGGCAAATCTTCCGGGAATAGTCGAATTGGCTGAAAAATTTGAGGCGATGACATATGTTGACGATGCGCATGGCTCTGGAGTTTTGGGTGAAAACGGGAGAGGAACCGTAGACCACTTCAATATGCATGGAAGAATTGACTTTAGCATAGGCACTCTTTCCAAGGCGATTGGGGTAATTGGCGGATACGTCGCAGGAAGCGGTACAATGAAAGAATGGCTCAGCCATAGAGGAAGACCCATATTGTTTAGCACTTCGCTTCCGCCTGCAGCGGTAGGAGCAATTATTGAGGCTTTTAAAATATTGAATGAAACCACGGAATATACAGACAAGCTGTGGTCAAACGCAAAGTTTTTCAAGGAAAAGCTCGGAAAGCTTGGCTTCAATACCGGCAACAGCCAGACACCGATTACACCGGTTATAATAGGTGATGAGTCAAAGACAATGGAATTCTCCAGAAAACTAATGGAAAAGGGAGTTTTTGCTTCGGGTATTGTATTCCCGACAGTTCCGGTTGGAACAGGAAGAGTCAGATGCATGGTTACCGCAGCTCATTCTGAAGATCAGCTTGAAAGGGCGGTAAAAGCGTTTGAGGAAGCTGGAAAAGAATTGGGTATTTTGTAAAAGAGACGATGAACATGGCATGGATAAAAGGACACCTGAAAAGGTGTCTTTTTGATTGACAAAAGTAAAGACATGGAATAATATGAGGGTACTGACCGGTCGGTCGGAAATAAATGCGGAGGAAATGAAATGAAAATCAAGAGAATGATATCAGGAGCAATTGTTCTGACTATAATAGTTGCATTGCTGACTGCTTGCGGCGGGGAAAAACAGCAAACAGAAGGCCTTATACAGGAAACATCAATCCCTGTGGTGGTTTCAAATCCCATGAAGGGGAACATATCGCAGGATGTTGTTATTTCAGGACAATTGAAGGCTGAAAATGAAATTTCAATCATACCCAAAATTGCAGGAGCAGCGGACGTTTTGAGCCTGAATATTAAATTGGGTGATTATGTGGAAAAAGGGGATTTGCTTTTTACTCTCGACAATGGGACACTTAGTTCTTCTATAAAGGATGCATTGTTGGCATACGAGACCGCAAAAAATAATTTTGACAGAATTTCAAAGTTGTACGAGGAGGGAGCTGTTTCGAGGCAGCAGTATGAACAGGCCCAATTGTCGGTTTCAAACACACAGATAAAAGCTCTCCAAAATCAAATGAGCGATTCCTATGTAAAAGCACCAATATCTGGAGTAGTATCTGCTTTGAATATTGAGAAAAACGGTATTGCTGTTTCAGGACAGCCTTCAGCAGTTATAACAGATATAAGTGTTTTGCAGATTGAAGCGGATATAACGGAAAAATTGATAAACAAGGTTTTTGTCGGGAAAAATGTTCAGTTGATGATTCCGGCAATATCAGACGAGAAGCTTGATGCGAAAGTAAGTTTGGTTAATCCGGTGCCGAATGCCTTGACAAATCTATACAAAATGAAAATTCAGGTTGTCAACTATAATGATTTGATCAAACCCGGAATGATTGCACAAATATATTTTGTAATTGATGAGAGCAAGGATGTATTGATGCTTCCAATTGACGCTGTTATTCAGGAAGGCAGTGAGTATTTTGTATATATTGTTGAAGAAGGCAAGGCTGTCCATAAAACGGTAAAGGTTGATGTCGACAATGGAGAATATATCGAAATTATTTCTGGAATCAAAGCAGATGACGACGTGATTGTAAGCGGTCAGGAATTTGTAAAGGACATGGCTTCTGTCAGAATAATAAGGGGTGAATAGGATGAAAATATCGAATTTATCCGTAAGAAGACCGGTCTCTGTAATAATGATGATGCTTATTGTTGTGTCTTTGGGATTTGTTTCCCTCAGCAAACTTTCAATAGATTTGTATCCTGATATTGAAGTGCCTGTTGCCCTTGTAATAACAAACTACTCGGGAGTCGGTCCGCAGGAAATGGAATCTTTGGTGACCGTGCCGATAGAGGAGTCTATGGCGACCGTAAACAATGTTGACAGAATAAGTTCTACTTCGAGCGAAGGAAGCTCGGTTGTCGTCTTGGAGTTTGATTATGGCGCCGATATGGATGCGGGGACAATGCAGATGAGGGAAAAGCTCGACTTGATCAGGGATTTTCTGCCTTCTGACGCGAGCAGCCCCTTTGTGTTCAAAATCGATCCAAACGCCATGCCTATAATAATTTCCGGACTCAGCAGCGACAGGGGAATAGAGGAAATTCAGGACATAGCGGAAAACAAACTCAAGAGCCGCATTGAGAGGATTGAAGGAGTCGCATCAGTCGATATATCTGGTGGCTATGAGGACATGGTCAGGGTTTTGGTAAATCCTTTGGAACTCGACAAATACGGATTGAGCATGACTGGAATTTCCAACAGCCTGAAAATGGAGAATCTCAATCTTCCCGGAGGATCTGTAAATAAAGGCGATAAAAATTTGCTGGTCCGTTCGATTGGGGAGTTCGAGTCTGTAAAGGAAATCTCCGACACCCCGATTTTATTGGCAAATGGAGGCAAAATACAATTAAGCGATATAGCCGAAGTATCATTGATTCCAAAAGAAATAGCCAGAATAAATGAGCTTGACGGAAAGCAAAGCGTTAGCATAAATGTATTCAAGCAGTCGGGATACAATACTGTTGATGTTGCAGACAAAGTAAATTCCGAACTTGCCAAGCTTGAAAAAGAAGTGGACAGAATCCAAATAGAAAACGTTTTCGACCAATCGACATATATAAAAAAATCCATACAAAATGTATCGAAAAGCGGTCTTGTCGGAGGAGCTCTCGCCATATTGGTGCTTTACCTTTTCCTCAGAAATATTAGATCCACATTTATAATAGGAATATCAATACCTGTTTCTATAATTGCGACATTCTCACTCATATTCTTTTCGGGAATAACCTTGAATCTGATGACACTAGGAGGACTGGCTCTAGGAATGGGAATGCTGGTTGACAACTCGATAGTGGTTTTGGAAAACATCTATCGGTTCAGGCAGGCAGGATACTCAAGAATAGAGGCGGCAAAAGAAGGGGCCGGCGAAGTTGGAATGGCTGTAATAGCATCTACATTGACGACTGTTGCTGTTTTTCTGCCTATAGTTTTTGTTGAAGGAATAACTTCAATCATATTCAGGGAATTGGCTCTTACAATAACTTTTGCCTTGCTTAGCTCTTTGGTGATTGCCTTGACGGTAGTGCCTATGCTGTCATCGAAGATACTCAGGGTCACATGTTCAGAAAAAAGAAAAGTAAAGGGCAGGACAAAGATTTTTAAAATTTTTGACAATACTTTTTCAGCTTTAGAGGATAACTACAAGACACTTCTTAAAAAAGCAATAGGGCACAAACTTTTGACGATTGCGGTTGCATTGGTTATTTTCATAAGTTCCATTATTGCTGTAGCGCAAGTAGGGGCGGAATTCCTTCCAAGCACGGATGAGGGGAGAATAAGCATAAGTGTTGAACTTCCGACTGGAGCAAAACTTGAAAAAACTAAAAACTATGTTGATGAAATCGAAGAAATTATAAAAGATATCCCGGAAATCAAAACGGTTTTCGCTTCAATTGGCGGGGGCAATTCTTTCATTTCAAGCGGAAGCCAAAGCAATGCAGCATCGCTTGATTTGGCTCTTGTAAGTTTGGCGGAAAGAGAAAGAAGCAGCAAGTATGTCGCTGACGACATAAGGAAAAGGCTTTCGGATATTCCGGGAGCGGATATTCAAGTCCAGGCGGTTTCAAATCAAGCAGGTGGTCCTGGAATGGGATCAACACCCATAAGCATAAGAATACAGGGTGATGAGTTGGATGTTCTCAAGGGAATTTCACAGGATTTTATTGACATATTGAACTCTGTGAAAGGCACGAGGGAAGTTTCATCAAGCTTCGATGAAGGATTGCCGGAAATACAGGTCAAGATAAAACGGAATATCGCTTCACAATACGGCATTTCATCTTACCAGATAGCACAGACAGTGAGAGATAATTTATCCGGAGTCAGCTCCACAAAATACAAAGTCGGCGGAAATGAAATTGATGTAATGATTCAAGCTGTTGATTATTTGAAGGACGATATTAACAATTTCAAATATTTGCAAATAAAAAGCCCCATGGGTATAAGTGTTCCGCTTGAACAGATTGCAGATATTTATGAAACTAAGGGACCGGTCAGTATCAGCAGGGTTGGACAGGTTAGAACGGTCACCGTAACTTCCGATATAATTGGAAGGGATTTGGCAGGCATTGTTTCTGATATTGAAGCCCAAACTGACGATTATTATCTGGAAGACGGATACAGCTTTGAAATAGGCGGCGAAAACGAGGAACTTGTCGAATCATTCAAGAGCCTTTTCCTCGCGCTCATATTGGCTGTTTTCCTGGTTTATATGATTCTTGCTTCGCAATTCGAGTCCCTGCTTTATCCTTTCATTATAATGTTCACGGTGCCGCTAGCATTTTCCGGCGGGGCTTTTGGATTGTTTCTGACGGGTAGAACCCTAAGTGTGCCGTCCGTAATCGGAATTCTTATGTTGGCCGGAATAGTGGTCAACAACGCCATAGTCCTTATCGACTATGTCAATATACTGAGAAGAAAGGGCCACGACGCGATTGAAGCTATTTTGATGGCAGGGCCTACAAGGCTTAGGCCAATACTAATGACATCACTGACAACAATTTTGGCTCTGATGCCCATAGCTTTAGGCACAGGAGAAGGTGCGGAGATACAATCTCCATTGGCAACAGTTGTAATAGGGGGTTTGCTTCTTTCAACACTTTTGACACTTGTGCTCATTCCGGTGATGTATCTTGTAATGGACGGTCTTTCAACGCGCACGAAAAAATGGCTCAAAAGAAATAAACACAAGGAGGAACCTTGTGGTGAATAAGAATGTCAAGAGGGAAACGATTCTAAAGGCGGCACTTAACGCTTTTTCGAAAAATGGATATCACGATACGAGAATGGAAAACATTGCAAAAATTGCCGGTGTAGGAAAAGGAACACTTTACGAATATTTCTCCAACAAGGAAGAACTTTTCAAGGAATCGCTTGAACATGCGATAAATATATATTTTGACAGAATAAACAATGCTGTTCAAGAAGGGAAAAATGTAGAGGAAAAAATTCTTGGAATTTTAAAAGTCGAGTGCGGAACAAAAAAAAAATATGACAACTTTGCATTCGCTTTCATGAGGGAATCTGCCAGTGTGCAAATGGATTTCAAGAAATTCATTTACAGGATAAGAGAAATTAAGATAGGACTGTACAGCAAAATTATTAAAAATGCAGTTGATGAAGGCATATACTGCGATGATTTGGATGTTGATTTGGCAGCGTCCATTTTATTGGGGTCATTGAATCAAGTACAATTCAAGAATTTTTACCATGGATCGAATGAATTTTCGATTGACGATACGAGAAACACATTAAAAATTCTCGACCACGGTTTTAAAAAGAAGCAGTTTTCATAAATGCTTCTTTTTTTTATATTCTCTATAATATATTATTAAATAGGGTGGTTGTAATGTTGATTGGAAGTTGTCTTGTAGATATGAGGCTGAAAGGCGTGAAGACGCTAAAAAATAAAAGAAGCATAATAAAGAAACTTATAAACAGAATCAAGAAAAATTTCAATGTTGCAATCGCGGAAGTTGGCAAACAGGATATTTCAGACAGGGCTGAAATAGGATTCACGGTTGTTTCTACAGAAAGAAGCCATTTGGACAGTCAAATTGACAACATTATAAACGACATGGAATATTTTGGACAGCCGGACATAGAAATAATAAATTTTGATAAGGAAATATACTAATGGTGGAAAAACTTTATGAAGATATGGATTCTAAGGAAATAAAAAGAGTGGTTGAAAAATTAAGAGATGTTTACAATGATGCAAAACCAGGATTGAATTATAAAAATCCGTTTGAGTTGTTGATTTCAACAATTCTTTCGGCGCAGTGCACCGATGCAAGGGTAAACATAGTTACAAAGGTTCTTTTTAAGAAAGCGCGGACGCCACAGGAAATTTTGCTTATGAGTGAATTGGAATTGTCTGATATAATTAAAAGCTGCGGTTTGTATAGAATGAAAGCTAAGAACATCCTAGGAACATGCAATTTGCTTATTTCAGATCATGGCGGGAATGTGCCGAATACACGCAGTGAACTCATGAAATTCCCTGGTGTGGGAAGAAAGACTGCAAATGTAGTTTTAAGCCATGCTTTTGGTAAGCCGGCGATGGCAGTGGATACGCATGTCCAAAGAGTTTCAAACCGGATAGGGATTGCCTCTTCCGACACTCCACAAAAGACAGAGTTGCAGCTTATGGAAATTATAGAAGAAAAGGATTGGGGTGATGCGCATTTGTGGCTCATAAGCCATGGACGGAAGATATGCACTGCAAGGAAGCCGAAGTGCGACATATGCCCAATAAATAAAGAGTGCCGTTATTTCAATAATCAGTTGAATGGAAAGTAGCTTGAATATATAATAGGGATTGTGTGTGGATGATTATTATTTAAACGGAGGTAACAATGATTTTAAAAGCAATAATACTGGGCATAATAGAAGGATTGACAGAATTTTTACCAATATCTTCAACAGGCCACTTGATTATAACAAATAGATTCCTTGATTTCGAAGGACCTTTTGCAAACACATTTGCTGTTGTAATTCAAGTTGGGGCAATATTCGCTGTAGTCTTGTACTTCAGGGAAAAATTGATTCCTAACTTTAGAAACAGGGAAGATTTCAATCGAAAGGTAAGACTATGGTCAAAAGTGTTGACGGGCGTCATTCCCGCAGTGATTCTTGGGGTTCTTTTTGAGGATATTATCGACAAGTATCTTTTCAATACGACTACTGTAGCCTTGGCTTTGATTATGGGAGCGTTTCTGCTTCTTTATTTTGAAAACAGGAATCATGTTGTTAAAGTTGAAGTTGAAGAGGAATTGACTTATTTGCAGGCGTTCTTTGTAGGGGTTGTCCAATGCTTGGCTTTGGTTCCCGGGATGTCGAGGTCCGCATCAACGATAGTGGGGGGGTTGGGTATTGGTTTTAGTAGAAAGCTTGCGGCGGAATTTTCGTTTTTTCTTGCAGTCCCGACTTTATTTGGTGCATCCTTCTACAAAATGGCGAAAAGCGGTTTGAATATAAACGGAGGGGAATGGGGGATACTTGCGGTAGGGACGGTCGTATCCTTTATTGTCGCTTATATTGTGATTGCGGCGTTCATGAATTATATAAAGAAACACAGCTTCAATTTGTTCGCATATTATAGAATTGTTTTGGGGGTATTGGTTTTGTACATTTTCAAATGATCTTAGGAGGATAAGATGGAAATAATTATTGGACTAATTGGCGGTCTTGGACTTTTTCTGTATGGAATGAATGTCATGGGTACAGGATTGGAAAAAACTGCAGGCGACAGAATGAAAAAAATCATAGAGATACTGACGAACAATAAATTCATGGCTGTGTTGGTAGGTGCTTTTGTGACTGCGATAGTGCAAAGCTCAAGCGCAACTACTGTTATGGTGGTAGGTTTTGTAAACGCAGGAATAATGAGTCTTACTCAAGCGGTTGGAATCATAATGGGTGCGAACATAGGTACAACGGTGACGGCTCAGATTGTTTCCATTGATTTGTCTTACATAGCGCCACTTGCGATAGGGATAGGAGTAATGATATGGATTTTCGCAAAAAACAGGAGAATAAAAAACATTGCGGAGATATTTATAGGATTCGGAATCCTCTTCATAGGAATGGATTTCATGAAAGATGCTGTAAAGCCATTAAGGGATTATGAGGGATTTAGGAGCATGCTGTTGAGCTTTGGGGACAAGAACTTGCTTAGCATAGTTTTTGCCATATTCACAGGCTTTGCAATAACTGCGATAGTTCAAAGCTCGAGTGCCACTACAGGTATTCTGATTGCCTTGGCAAGTGAAGGGCTTTTACCTATAGAGTCGGCTTTTCCGATTTTGCTTGGCACTAACATAGGCACATGCGTAACAGCAATGCTTTCAAGTGTAGGAGCCAATAAAACAGCCAAAAGAGCGGCACTTGTGCATCTTATGTTCAATGTTATTGGGACAGCTGTTTTCGTGATTTTTTTCACCGGCCCAACCATAGCCGCGGTAGTGAAAATATCGCCCGGAAATTCGGCTAGGCAATTGGCGAATGCGCATACATTCTTTAATATCACAAATACAGTTATATTATTGCCTTTCTCAGCCTTGTTGGTAAGTATAGCCCAGAAAATCATTCCATATCACGAGGATGAAGAAAAAGAGATTGAAGGAATTAAATATCTTGACGACCGTATCCTCGAAACACCTTCAATTGCTTTAATACAGGTCATAAAAGAAGTTCTGCATATGAGCAATCTCACCAGGTACTCATATGAAAATTCTATTGATTCGCTTATAAATCAAAACACGAAAAGCATTGAAAATACTTTCAGGATAGAGAAAAAAATCAATGAATTGGAAAGGGCCATATCGGCATATCTCGTAAAACTGTCCAACCGGGAAGTTTCCAACATTCAACGCGAAATAATCACAGGACTTTTCAATACAATAAATGATATAGAAAGAATTGGCGACCATGCGGAAAACATTGCCGAGCTTGCGGAAGTTTGCATTGAGAGCCGATTGGATTTTTCTGACAAGGCGAAAGAAGAACTGCAATTCATGTCCGACAGGGTAATGAAATCATTTATGCAGTCCATGACGGCAATGAAGACCGGGGAAATGGATTTGGCGGAAAGAGTAATCCAAAGAGAGGATGAAATTGACCGTATGGAAAAAGAACTCAGAAAAAGCCACATCGACAGATTGAACCAAGGGATGTGCATAACGAGCGCAGGAGTAATATTCTTGGACGCTATCAGCAATTTGGAAAGAATGGGAGACCACGCATCTAATATTGCATGGTCTGTAATAGATGCAGGCAGGCTTCACTATTTTAAAAGGGCGTAGGGAAAAGAAAGGATTATAAATGAACATTGTTTTATATCAGCCGGACATTCCACAGAATACGGGCAATATTGCGCGAACATGCGCAGTTACAGGAAACAGGCTCCATATAATAAAGCCTTGCGGTTTCAATTTGGACGACAAGACAGTGAAAAGGGCAGGTTTGGATTATTGGCCTCTTTTATCAAAAGAAATACATGAATCCCTTGAAGATTTTCTTAGTAAGTACGGGAACGCAAACATCTGCCTTATAACAACAAAGGGCGAAAAAAACTATGACCAAATACCGTTTGAAACTGAAACATTCATTTTATTCGGACGGGAAAGTTCCGGCTTGCCGGATAAGCTTCATGAAATTTATTTAAAAAATCGATATAGAATCCCCATGAAAGCCGTCGAGGGAGCCAGGTCCTTGAATCTTTCAAATTCGGTAGCTATTGTGGTGTACGAGGGGATGAGAAAAAACGGATTTATCGGGTTTGAGTAAAATATTTTGATTTTATGCTATAAAAATAAAACATCATTAAAATAAAAATATTGTTGAATATTTAACAGACTTTGTATATAATAGTCATAGATAGAACAAATAGTTTAAGCGTAAACATCAAATATTCCTATCACAATTTAATAAATCGATTTGGATGAACCATGCGGGAGAGAGTTCGAAAGGACCGCCGAAGGAAAAAGTTTCAACGTTGCCGTTTGAAACAAAATTCTCAGGCAAAGGAACCGTACGGGGACAAGTCTCTGAAAAGCTTGAATTTTGAGCACCGAAGGGGCAATTTTTATGGAACATCATAAAGAGAAACTCTCAGGTCTTATGACAGAGAAGCAGTGGGCTATTATAAAATCCTATTGCTTTTTTTTATTGTTGAAGTCCTTGGAGAAAGAACCGGAGGGAATACATAATGATACTGATTACCAACAACAAAAGGGTAGCGGAAACATTCGGAGACAATATTGATTTACATTTCATGCCTGAAAAGACTTATCAGGAAATACTTCTTTATACAAGGGACAGAATCCATGAAGGATACAAACTTCTTTCACATCCATTGTCTGGAAGCGTCAAGCCAAATGAAACACCATTCAAATCAATTCTAATCAGTGAAAAACAGCAAACCTTGGATTATGACTCTCTTGTCATAATTGAAGACAGTCTTGCGACTGTAAGAAAATTCAATAATAACAAAATAACACCAAAGTGGACAGAATCGATACTCGATGATTTTCGAGTTATAGATCTTTCGCTTATAAAAGGTGCTATAGAAGGAAATCTATAAACAGACTAGGAGGATAAGAGAACATGGAAAATTTATACGATGTTGTAATAATAGGGGCCGGACCGGCGGGCTTGGCTGCTGGACTATATTCTGCAAGGGCAAAGATGAAGACTTTGATTCTTGAGAAGGACAAGGCGGGAGGACAAATTGTAACGACAAATGAAGTTGCAAACTATCCGGGTTCCATAGATGGGGCAACCGGACCTGGCCTTGTTGCCAGAATGGTTGAGCAGGCTGAAAGTTTTGGGGCTGAAAGAAAGAAAGATGAAATAGTGAAAGTTGATTTTCAGGATAAAATTAAAGTTGTAACAGGGGAAAAGGATGTTTATAAGGCTAAAGTCGTCATAATTGCTACAGGCGCAAGCCCAAGATATCTCGGCGTTCCAGGCGAGAGGGAATTAACCGGTAAAGGGGTGTCATATTGCGCAACGTGCGATGCGGACTTTTTCACAGATCTTGAAGTTTTCGTCATAGGAGGAGGAGACACGGCGGTTGAAGAGGCAATGTACTTAACTAAGTTTGCCAGAAAAGTTACCCTTGTCCACAGAAGAGATGAGCTTAGAGCCGCAAAGTCTATACGTGAAAAAGCCTTTAAAAATGAGAAGATGACATTTATATGGGACTCCGTTGTAGAGGAAATCAAAGGAGACGGAATTGTAGAAAAATTGGTTTTGAAAAATAAAAAGACCGGTGAAATAACAGAAATAGATGCACCGGAAGAAGACGGCACTTTCGGAATATTCCCTTTTGTAGGCTATATTCCCAAAAGTGAATTGTTCAAAGACTTCATGGAAACCGATGCGGGAGGATACTTGATTACCGATCCTGACATGAAGACAGCTATTCCTGGAGTTTTCGCAGCCGGAGATATCAGGCACAAATCATTGAGACAAGTTGTGACAGCTGTTGCTGATGGAGCAATCGCCGCTGTTCAAGCGGAAAAATACATTGAAAATCTATTTGAAAAATAAAAGGAGGTTTGAAAAGATGGTTATTCTTGAAAAGAACAATTTTGAAGAAGAAGTTTTAAATTCCAAAGGACTTGTGCTTGTGGACTTTTGGAGCGATGGATGCGAGCCTTGCAAAGCTTTGATGCCTGACGTGGAGGCCTTGGCCGAAAAATACGATGGGAAGGTGAAGTTTTGCAAGTTGAACATCACCAAAGCCAGAAGGCTTGCTATTTCTCAAAGAGTAATGGGTCTGCCGACTATCCTGCTCTACAAAGACGGCGCAAAGATTGAAGAAGTGACAAAGGATCAAGCAAAAGCGGCAAACATTGAAGCAATGATTGTGAAACACGTTTAATTTTGCCTTAAGGCAATGCTTGGCATTGCCCAAAATAAAGGGGGGTGAATGTTTTGCGTTTGGAACTTGGAAAAATCAAGATTGCAGATGTTCAATTTTCGGAAGCAACTAAAGTTGAAAATGGAACCCTGTATGTCAACAAGCAGGAAATCATCGATTTGGTAATGGAGGACGAACACATTGTAAAATGTGTTGTAGAACTTGCAAGACCTGGTGAAAGTGTTCGAATTACACCTGTCAAGGATGTAATAGAACCTAGAGTCAAGGTTGAAGGTCCGGGAGGAATGTTCCCTGGGATGATCAACAAAGTTACGACTGTCGGAGAGGGAAAAACCAACACATTGAATGGGGCCGCTGTTGTAACTTGTGGAAAGATTGTAGGATTCCAGGAAGGCATCATAGACATGTCCGGACCTGGCGCTGAATTGACTCCGTTCTCAAAATTGAACAATGTGTGTGTTGTTGTAGAGCCGAAAAAAGGAATAGAACAGCACACATACGAAAAAGCCGCAAGAATGGCTGGGCTTAAAGTTGCAACATACTTGGGCAAAGCCGCAATGGATGTTGAGCCTGATGAAATAGTCGCTTACGAAACAAAGCCTTTGCTAGATCAAGTGGCAGAGTATCCGGATTTGCCAAAAGTAGGATATGTCTACATGCTGCAAACGCAAGGACTGCTTCATGACACTTATGTTTATGGGGTGGATGCAAAGAAAATAATTCCGACTGTTCTTTATCCGACAGAAATAATGGATGGTGCGGTGCTTAGTGGAAACTGTGTTTCAGCATGTGACAAGAACACCACTTACCATCATTTGAACAATCCAATAATTGACGAGCTATATAAGAAACACGGCAAGGAACTCAATTTTATCGGAGTAATAGCGACCAATGAGAATATTTATCTTGCCGATAAGGAAAGATCCTCAAATTGGTCTGCAAAATTTGCAAAATTCCTAGGATTGGATGCAGTGGTAATATCGCAGGAAGGCTTTGGAAATCCCGATACCGATTTGATTATGAACTGCAAAAAAATCGAGGAAGAAGGAATAAAAACCGTAATAGTGACAGATGAGTATGCAGGAAGAGACGGCGCGTCCCAGTCCCTTGCGGATGCTGATCCAAAAGCCGACGCTGTAGTGACAGGCGGAAATGCAAACGAGGTAATCGTTTTGCCTCCTATGGACAAAGTAATCGGAATGCTGGATTATGCAGACAAAATCGCCGGCGGGTTTGACGGCAGTCTAAGGCCCGATGGAAGTATCGAAGCGGAAATTCAAGTCATTACGGGTGCCACAAACGAATTGGGCTTCAATAAATACTCGTCAACAACATACTAAAAAATAAAGAATGAAAGGATGATGATTAATGAGCGCTTTTGAAAACAAGAAAATCATAATCATCGGAGATAGAGACGGCGTACCGGGACCTGCAATTGAAGAATGCATAAAGACTGTTCCCGGAACCGAAGTTGTATTCTCCGCTACAGAATGCTTCGTCTGAACAGCTGCAGGAGCAATGGACCTGGAAAACCAAAACAGAGTTAAAGATCTCGCCGAAAAACACGGTGCCGAAAATGTGGTTGTAGTATTCGGCGCAGCAGAAGCTGAATCAGCAGGTTTGTCCGCTGAAACCGTTACAAACGGAGATCCTACCTTTGCAGGTCCTTTAGCAGGAGTCCAGTTGGGACTCGCAGTTTACCACGCAGTCGAGCCGGAATTCAAGGAAGCTGTCGATTCTGACGTCTACGACGAACAGGTAAGCATGATGGAAATGGTTTTGGATGTGGATGAAATAATCGAAGAAATGACGTCCATAAGGAATGATTTTTCCAAGTACTGATAACAGAAAACGTGAAAGGGGGGAAACAAAATGAGTAAGTATAAAGTTGTTCATTATATAAATCAGTTTTTCGCCGGCATCGGTGGCGAAGAAAAAGCGAACATCCCACCGGAAATGAGAGATGGATTAGTAGGGCCGGGAATGGCTCTCGCCGCAGCTTTCAAGGATGATATGGAAATTGTTGCAACAATTATTTGTGGAGATTCCTATTATGCAGAGAATATGGAGAATGCAGAAGCGACAATTTTGGAAATGGTTAAATCCAAATCCCCGGATATGTTCATAGCAGGGCCGGCTTTCAATGCCGGAAGATATGGAACAGCCTGCGGAGCAATATGCAAAGCAGTAAAAGACAATCTTGGAATCCCCGTTTTGACAGGAATGTATGTAGAAAACCCGGGAGCTGATATATTCAAAAAAGATTTGTTTATAGTAGAAACCAAAAATTCAGCTGCCGATATGAGAAAAGCCATACCTAAAATGGCTGCGCTAGCAATGAAAATGGCCAAGGGCCAAGAACTGGGAAGTCCGGCTGAAGAGAATTATATCGAAAGAGGACTAAGAAGGAATATATTCAGAGAAAAAAGAGGGGCGGAGAGAGCCGTTGAAATGTTGATGGCAAAAGTCAACGGAAAGCCTTTTGTTACTGAATATCCCATGCCAGTTTTCGATAATGTGGCACCGGCTGCAGCTCTTAAAGACCTTAAAAATGCCAAAATTGCAATTGTAACTTCAGGCGGCATCGTTCCCAAGGGCAATCCCGACCATATAGAATCGTCGAGTGCGTCAAAATACGGAAAATACGATTTGACCGGATTTGACTATTTGACAGACGAAACCCATGAAACTGCGCATGGCGGGTATGACCCATGTTACGCAAACAGCAATCCCAACAGGGTTCTTCCAATTGACGCTTTGAGAGAACTTGAAAAAGAAGGTGTAATCGGAGAACTTCACAAATACTTCTACACCACAGTAGGAAATGGTACCTCAGTTGGAAATGCAGTTAAATTTTCAAAGGAATTTGCAAAAGAACTTTTATCCGACGGAGTCGACGGAGTAATAATGACTTCCACCTGAGGCACCTGTACAAGATGCGGTGCATCTATGCTGAAAGAAATTGAAAGAGTCGGCTTGCCTATAGTCCATGTATGTACTGTCGTACCGATTTCATTGACAGTTGGAGCAAACAGAATCGTGCCGGCAATAGCAATACCTCATCCTCTGGGAGACCCAAGTCTCAATGACGAGGAAGAAAAGAGCTTGAGAAAAGATTTGGTTGAAAAAGCTCTTAAGGCTTTGACGGTTGAAGTGGACGAACAGACGGTATTTGAGGACTAAAAGATAAGGGGGCGGTCTTATGATTGAGGCCGCCTTTATTTAAAATAATATTGCATATATATCAACTTTGGAGGTGAGGACATGAAATTTCCTATAGTCAAAGGGGCTGGCTATGTTTTGGTCAATACTCCGGACATGGTCGTTCATAACGGATCCACGCAGACGACTGAAAGATTGTCAAATCCGAATTCTGAATATCTTAGAGGATTGACAGAGCATATCAGAGCCTTCGATGAGGTTGTGGCGTATTTGCCTAATCAGGTTTACATTGGGAATTTGCATCCTGAGAAACTGAAAGAATACGATATGCCGTGGTTTGACAAGGAATCCCCCATAAAAGAAAGATTTGGGAAATACGGAGAGATCATGCCCCAGGACGAGTTTATCGGTCTGATGAAAATGGCTGATGCCTTTGACCTTGTCAAATTAGACAAAAAATTTGCAGCGGAAGTAAAACAGAAGCTTAAAAACCATCCTCTTTTTGATGAAACGGACATTGAAAAAATTAAAGAAGGGGTGGAAATCGAGGAAATCATATCGCAAATGAATGAATATCATGCAGAAGGCATTTATATGAACGGCAAAGTGGTAGGATGTGTCAAGAGAGCTCATGACATTGACATAAACCTAAACGCGCATACTATGTTTGAAAACATTGTTGTCAAGGCTTCTGGAACGTTGGCGCTTAAAAACCTTATTGCAAAGAATGACTTGGACCCTGCTTCAATTGAGTATGTGATTGAATGCTCGGAGGAAGCTTGCGGAGACATAAACCAGCGGGGCGGAGGGAATTTTGCCAAGGCTATAGCTGAAATGGCGGGAGCTGTAAATGCTACCGGGTCTGACACAAGAGGGTTTTGCGCCGCACCTACGCATGCCTTGATAAATGCATCGGCATTGGTACAGGCGGGAGTCTATGAAAATGTTGTTATTGTAGCAGGCGGAGCAACGGCAAAGCTTGGTATGAATGGAAAAGACCATGTCAAAAAAGGCTATCCTGTTTTGGAGGATGTGCTTGGTGGATTCGCAGTAATGATAAGCCGAAATGATGGAGTCGGCCCCGTAATAAGAACGGATCTTGTAGGAAGGCATACCGTAGGAACAGGTTCGTCGCCACAAGCCGTCATAACGTCTTTGATAACTGCTCCTTTGGACAAGGGGAGTCTTAAAATAACCGATATTGACAAATATTCGGTAGAAATGCAAAACCCCGATATTACAAAGCCGGCAGGTGCAGGTGACGTTCCGACATCAAACTATAAAATGATCGGAGCCCTTGGCGTAAAAAGAAAAGAAATTGACCGCAAAGATCTTATGTCATTCGTCGAGAAGCACGGATTGCCGGGTTGGGCGCCTACTCAGGGGCATATACCTTCCGGTGTTCCTTATTTGGGTTTTGCAATTGACGATATGACGGATGGAAAAATTGAAAAAGCCATGATTGTTGGCAAGGGAAGCCTGTTTCTTGGTCGTATGACCAATCTATTCGATGGAGTTTCAGTTATTCTCGAAAAGAATACCGGCATGGAAGAGAGGGAATCGGTTTCAAAAGAAGAAATAAAGAAACTGATTGCTGAAGCCATGAGGGGATTTGCTGAAACGCTGACTGATGAATAGGGGTGTTGATATGGCTGAAAATATTGCAATAAAAAAAATGATAAAAGATACTTTTGTGGAAATAGCCGATTCCATTGAAAAAGGCGCTTTTGGACGGAAAATGAGAGTCGGTCTGACAATTCTCGGAAGCGAGCATGGAACGGAAAACATGGTTAAAGGTGCAGAGCTTGCCGCTTCGAGATTGAGAGATACTGAAATTGTTTTGATAGGACCGGAAAGCGGGTCTAATCTTGAAACCCTTGTTGTTGAAAGTGAAAATGAAATGCATCTAAAAATGGAAGAAATTCTGGATTCTGGTTTCATTGATGCGTGTGTGACCATGCATTATAATTTTCCGATTGGAGTTTCGACTGCGGGAAGGGTTGTCGTGCCTGGAACCGGAAAGGAAATGATTATTGCCACTACAACCGGGACATCTTCCATGAATCGCATAGAAGCGATGACAAGGAATGCATTGCATGGGATAATCGCTGCCAAGGCAATCGGAATCGAGGAGCCGACAGTTGGAATTCTCAATCTTGACGGGGCTAGACAAGTCGAGAGGCTTCTAAGTGAATTGAAAGCCAACGGATACGATATTTCATTCGGAGAGTCTGCAAGAGCGGACGGTGGGGTTGTCATGAGGGGGAACGACCTCCTTTGCGGCAGCGTGGACGTAATGATAACGGATACATTGACAGGAAATATCCTTATGAAAATGTTTTCATCCTATACAACAGGCGGAAGCTATGAAGCGGCTGGCTACGGGTACGGACCCGGAGTCGGAAAGGATTACGGTCGAAACATATTGATCCTTTCCAGAGCTTCAGGGATTCCGGTGGTTGCCAATGCAATAGAGTATGCATCATGCTTGGCCCGGGGCGGACTGGGGGGTATCGCCCGGGATGAATTCGAAAAAGCGGAAAAAGCCGGATTGAAAAATTTGATTGAAAGCTCGTCCAAAGAAAAGAAAGAAACTTCTGAAGAATCGGCAGACCCGCCAGCAAAGGAAATTGCGACTGGGACCTTGTCAGGTATAGACATAATGGAATTGGAAGATGCAGTCAAGGCCTTGTGGAAAGCAGGAATATATGCTGAAAGCGGAATGGGCTGTACGGGTCCGGTTGTAATGGTCAACGAAGAAAAAGTAAAGACGGCTGCGGATGTGCTTGTTGAAAAAGGATATATGGCAAAAGAATCATCACCATGCTAAGTAGAAACAGGGCGGAAATTTAAAACCGCCCTATTTTTTTATTTTTGTAAGCTTTGGAAGGATTTTGGGTAACAATGTAGAAGTATGGGAAAAGATAAATAAATCAATCAAATGAGGAGGATTATTTAATGAGTAGAAAATGGTTGGCATTATTTTTAGTATTGATTTTGATGGTTTCGGTTTTTTCAGCTTGCGCGCCAGCGGAAGAAGCGCCAGAGGAAGAAGCACCTGGAGATGTTGCGGAAGAACCAGTGGAGGAAGCATTAAGAGTCACAATGATAACTGACACAGGCGGATTGGGCGACGAGTCTTTCAATGATTCGGCATATGCAGGACTTGTAAAAGCCGAAGAGGATTTTGGCGCTAAAGTAAGCGTTTTGGAATCTCAAACTGCTGACGATTATGGGCCGAATCTTTCAGCTGCGGCTGAAGATGGAGCTGACCTTATAATTTCAGTTGGTTTCTTGATGAAAACTGCAACTGCCGAAGCTGCAGCACAATTCCCTGACCAAAAATTTGCAATCATTGATGAAGTTGTAGATGCTCCAAATGCGGCAGGACTTACATTCAAAGAGCAGGAAGGATCATTCCTTACAGGAGTAATCGCGGGACTCATGACTGAAACAGACAAGGTTGGGTTTGTTGGCGGCATGCAGTTCGCCTTGATCGAAAAGTTCCAATACGGTTTTGAAGCCGGTGTAAAAGCGGTAAATCCAGATGCTGAAATAATAATCAACTATACAGGCGCTTTCGACAATCCCCAACTTGGAAAAGAAAATGCCCTTGCGCAAAACCAAGCCGGTGCTGATGTCATTTACCATGCTTCCGGAGCTTGTGGAATAGGCGTTATCGAAGCGGCAGGAGAACAGGGTTTCTGGGCAATCGGAGTGGACATGGACCAATCGGCACTCGATCCTGAGCATGTTCTTTGCTCAATGATCAAGCGTGTTGACAATGCTACTTATTTGGCTACAAAAGCTGTTGACGACGGAACATTCGATGGCTCCAACTTGGTCTTTGGACTTGCTGAAGAAGGTGTTGGATACAGCGACGATGCAGGTAATGTGCCTGCCGAGATAGCTGAAACAGCTGAAAACTACAAAGCTGCAATAATCGACGGCGTTTTCGAAGTACCTTATGATAAAGAAACATTCGACGCCTTTGAGATTCCCGAAATCTAAATTGTAGTTAAAAATACAAAAATAGTTTATAATAAGGTCAGATGAAAATGTCTGACCTTATTTTTTTACAGGGAGGTATGATTTTGCCAAATATAGTCGAAATGAAAAACATAACCAAAATTTTCCCGGGTGTAATCGCCAATGACAATGTCGATTTTAATCTTGAAGAAGGAGAAATTCATGTTTTGCTCGGTGAAAACGGAGCGGGAAAAACCACTCTCATGAATATACTCTACGGTCTTTATCAGCAGACATCGGGGGAAATACTCATTCGCGGCGAAAAAGTGAACATGAAAAACCCGAATACTGCAATAGAGCATAGAATAGGAATGGTGCATCAGCATTTTATGCTTGTGCCTCCTTTTACAGTGACGGAAAATATAGTTTTGGGAAACGAACCCAATAAATTCGGAAAACTGAGAATGGATATGGATTTGGCAAGGGAAAGGGTGCTTAAACTTTCCGAAAATTTTGGGCTGAAAATTGATCCGGACATAAAAGTTCAGGATATATCAGTAGGCTTGCAGCAGAGGGTCGAAATAATAAAGGCTCTTTACAGAGGAGCGGACATATTGATTTTGGATGAACCAACGGCTGTTCTTACGCCCCAGGAAATAGATGAATTAGGAGAAATAATCAAAAAGCTGACCTCGGAAGGAAAGTCAATTATTTTGATAACGCATAAACTCAAGGAAGTCATGTCGATGAGCGACCGGGTAACAGTCATACGCAAAGGTAAAGTAATAGAAACCTTGGATACGGCAGGTACCGATATGGATGCTTTGGCAGAGCTCATGGTTGGAAGAAAAGTAAAGCTTGAAGTTGAAAAGAAAGAAAAACAAGCCAGTGAGACAATTTTAAAGGTTGAAAACCTGAAGGTTCTCGACAGCAGAAAAATAGAGGCGGTAAAAGATGTTTCGTTTGAGGTGAAGGCGGGTGAAGTCCTTGCAATCGCAGGGGTTGACGGTAACGGACAGTCCCAATTGGTCGAAGCTATAACAGGTCTTTGCAAGGTTGAATCCGGAACCGTTGAATTAAACGGCGAGAATATCACCAACAGGTCGACCCGGGAAATAATAAATATGGGAGTCGGACATATACCTGAGGACAGGCATAGAAGAGGATTGATTTTGGAGCATTCATTGGCCGAGAATATGATCCTTGGATACCACCACAGCGAACCTTTCAGCAAAAGAAAGATGATGGATTACAATGCTGTAGCCAAGCATGGCAAAACCTTGATAAAAGAGTTTGACATAAGGACACCGGGAGAGCAGATTCTGGCGAAATCGCTTTCAGGAGGCAATCAGCAAAAAGTGATAATTGCCAGAGAGTTTTACAAGAACCCCAAATTGCTTATCGCGGCGCAGCCCACAAGGGGACTAGATGTTGGAGCTATAGAATTTGTCCATAAAAGGCTCATAGACCAAAGAAACAATGACAAGGCGGTTCTACTTATTTCGCTTGAGCTTGACGAGGTAATGTCATTGGCGGACCGCATTGCAGTAATATATGACGGGAGAATAGTCGGGATTGTCGATGCCAAGGATGCGACAGAAAGAGAATTGGGAATCATGATGGCCGGCGGCAAATCGGAAAGGGAGATGAAGGATGAATAAAAATGGACTTAAATGGCTGTGGGACAATCTGAAACTTCCCTTGATCGCGATTTTGCTGGGATTTATAATTGGAGCAGTTTTCATAATTATTGCAGGAAGCAATCCGATTGTGGCATACACGGCTCTTTTCAAGGGCAGCATGGGAGGCTTGTCTAAAATAGGGGAAACGCTTTATAAGACAACCCCTTTAATTTTTACTGGCTTGTCGGTTGCTTTTGCTTTTAGGACAGGTTTATTCAATATAGGAGCCGAGGGTCAGTACATAGTCGGTTCCATAACAGCTATTGCTGTCGGTTGGTATTACCAAAACTTGCCGGGAATAATACTTTTGCCCTTGATACTTGTATTTGGAGCTTTGGCTGGAGGCCTTTGGGCTTCAATAGCCGGTTTTCTTAAAGCGCGGTTTGGTGTGCATGAGGTAATCACGACAATAATGCTCAATTATACGGCACTCATAGGAACAAATTATATAATCAGAACTATATTGAATCCACAAGTACTGGAGGGAACAACTAAAATGGCGTTTTCGGTGTCCATACCTGAGAAAGCCAGGCTATCCAAGCTAAGTGAGTTTATACCCCAATTCGGGTATTCGAGCGCCCATACGGGCATATTCATTGGAATCGTATGTGCCTTGATTATTTATTATATTTTGTTCAAAACGACTTTGGGTTACGAGATAAGGACTGTCGGCTTTAACCCTGAAGCTGCAGAATACGGTGGTATAAGCAAAAAGAAAAACATAATACTTGCCATGTTCATATCGGGTCTTTTAGCCGGCTTGGCCGGTGCCGTACAAGTGGCCGGATTGATTTACAAAGTCAATATGTCGGCGGCCATGTCAGGGTATGGATTTGATGGAATTGCAGTTGCGCTTGTTGGCGGCAATCATCCAATAGGCGTTCTAGCAAGCGCCCTCCTGTTCGGAGTTTTAAGCAACGGGGCCAGAAAAATGCAATTGGCCGGGATACCCAAAGAGGTTATAGGAATTATTCAAGGAGTAATTATAATATTCATAGCAGGCAAGCTTATTGTTCAATTGATTGCCAAAAGGAAAAAGATTGCTGCGCATAAGGAGGCGGAATAAATGGACAACGGAACAAGCTTAGTAGTAATTGCAATAGCGGCCTCTGCAATTCGCCTTGCGACTCCCCTCATATTCGCTTCACTAGGAGGAGTTTTTTCTGAAAGGTCTGGAGTTGTAAACATAGCGCTTGAAGGCATAATGATAATGGGAGCATTTTTTGCCGTACTTTTTACACACTTGACTGGAAATCCCTGGATAGGGGTTCTTGCATCCATGACAATAGGCATATTAACCTCATTGCTATTGGCTGTGGTGTCCATACATTTGAGAGGAAACCAAGTTGTGGCGGGTGTTGCGATAAATCTGCTGGCAGTAAGTTTCACGGCATTCATGCTTGAAATGGTTTGGAAACGCTCCGGCTCTACACCTTCTGTAGAGCGAGCTCTTACAGATAACCCTTTTAAATTTCTAGAAGGAATACCCTTGTTGGGTGACTTGTTTTCAAGATTTACACCCTTCGTATATTTAGCGTTTCTAATGGTTGGAATTTCGTATTACGTATTATTCAAAACATCATTTGGTTTGAGAATAAGAGCGGTTGGAGAACATCCGCGCGCCGCTGATACCGTTGGAATAAACGTGTATCTGATGAGATACATATGTGTCATGATTAGCGGAGCACTTGCCGGATTAGCCGGCGCATCGCTTTCAATAGGAACAATAAGCCTTTTCAGGGAAGGGATGACAGCTGGAAAAGGCTTCATAGCCTTAGCGGCTATGATATTTGGAAAATGGCACCCGGTCGGGGCTTTGTTTGCATGCCTTTTCTTCGGCTTGGCGGACGCAATTCAAATACAGGCTCAGTCATTTGGAATACCGATTGCGCAGGAATTTTTGCAAATGCTTCCGTATGTAGCTACAATCCTTGCCCTTGCTGGTGTTGTTGGGCGTTCGGTGGCTCCAAAAGCCGATGGGCAGCCATATGAAAAGGACATAGGCTAGCACAAACAAAAAAAGATAACCGGTGGCAGAAAGCCGCCGGTTTTTAAATTGCATCCAATCTGATATAATGAATATGTTCTTACTTATATTCTTACTTATGTTCTTACTATAGAAAACGGGTGATTTTTTGATGAAAATGTCTTATAATTTAAATTTGTCACAAACTCAAAAATTGATTATGACGCCGGAGCTGAAGCAAGCCATCGAAATATTGCAATACAATTCGGTGGAGCTCAATGAGTTCATAAGGCAAGAATTATTGAACAATCCATTATTGGAAAACCCAAAAAACGAAGACTCACAGGATGAAAAAAAAGAAGAGTATGAGGAAAAAATCGAAAAAACAGCCGACGACATCGACTGGAAAGAGTACTTTTCCGATTTTGACCGTACAAAGACAAGAAATAATTTCAAAGAAGAAAAAGAAGAGGTTGTTTTCCAGAATTTTGTAACAAACGAAACGACTTTGACGGAACATTTGCTCTTTCAGCTTAAGTTTACATTGCTTGACAGAGAAGAAAAGCTTGTAGGCGAGTATATAATCGAGAACCTTGACAACAATGGTTATTATCAGCTGACTGATATGGAGATAATTGAAAAATTCGGAATAGATGAAAGCGGATTGAAAAGAATACTCGATGTTCTTCATGATTTCGATCCTGTCGGTGTATGCGCCAAAGACTTGAGGGAATGTCTCTTGCTCCAATTGAAACGAAGAAAAAAGGGATATCCAGTTGCAGAGAAAATAATAAGCTCTTATCTGGACGATTTGGCTGCAAACAGAATATTGCAGATAGCAAAAGCGACAAACTTCACAAAGGAAGAAATTCAAAACGCAGCGGATTTCATAAAAACGCTCGAACCTAAACCGGGCAGGGAGTTCGCTTCTATGAAAGGCATAAAGTATATAATACCGGACATAGCGGTAGAAAAAATAGAGGGCGAGTATATAATCAGGATAAATGAGATTACCGCACCGCGTTTGACAATAAGTAATTATTACAAAAAATTGCTTTCAAGCGGAAATATCGAGAACAAGGCGTCATCGTATATAAGTGAAAAGCTGAATGCGGCGGTTCGAATAATAAAAAGCATCGAACAGAGAAGAAATACAATAATGAAAGTCGTGGGGGCCATAATCGAATTTCAGTATGATTTTTTTGAAAACGGGAAAGCATACCTGAAACCGCTGACATTGAAAAACGTGGCAGACAGGGTTGAAGTTCATGAATCAACAGTAAGCAGAGCAATCAACGGAAAGTACATGCAGTGTCCCAGAGGGATTTTTGAACTGAAATATTTTTTCCAAAGCGGCGTATCGAGCAATGCGGGAGAAGGCGTATCGTCTGCCAGCATTCAATCGATGATAATGGAATTGATTGAAAATGAAAATCCGATGAAGCCCCACAGTGATCAATTCTTAACGGACGAACTGACGCGAGCCGGAATAAAAATTTCAAGAAGGACTGTCGCAAAATATAGGGACGAGTTGAAAATTCCGTCTTCTTCAAAGCGAAAGAGATACTGACAAGCTATTTATAGCATTGAAAAAAAATGAATTAGGATTATAATGATATGGGACACGTTTATCGTGTCCCAAGTGTTTAGCCATAGTTGTGAACCGAACGATTGAATTAATTGTGGAGGTGCAGATACTTGTTTAACAAAAAAACCTTGCAGGATGTGGATTTCAATCACAAAAGTGTCATTGTCAGATGCGACTTCAATGTTCCAATTGATGAAAATGGCGATGTTGCCGATGATAAAAGGATAATTGCCGCTATGCCGACCGTAAAGCATTTGATTGGCAAAGAGGCCAAAGTGATCCTTTTGTCTCACCTCGGAAGGCCAAAGGGCAAATACGACAAAGCCTTTTCTTTGGCGCCGGTAGCCAAGTCGATGGAAAAAATCCTTGGAGTGAAAGTGAATCTTATAGAAAGCGAGCGTGTAGTCGACGATTCGGTAAAAGAAAAAGTGCTGTCCGCAGAATACGGGGATGTTTTGCTTCTTGAGAACACGAGATTCAGGGAAGAGGAAAAGAAAAACGGTGCGGCTTTCACCGAGGAGCTTGCATCATTGGGAGAGATTTTCGTCAATGACGCGTTCGGAACAGCGCACAGGGAACACAGTTCGAATGTTGGAATTGCGAGCATATTGCCCTCATGCGTGGGACTTTTGGTTGAAAAAGAGCTTGAAATAATGGGCAAGGCCATGTCTGATGCGGAAAGGCCTTTTACAGCCATACTTGGAGGCTCTAAGGTGTCTGACAAAATAGGGGTGATAAAAAACCTTGCACTAAAGGCCGATTACATACTTATTGGCGGAGGGATGATGTTCACATTCCTGAAAGCCTTGGGAAATGAGATTGGAACATCAATTGTGGAAGAAAAACAGCTTGAAACAGCCAGGTCGATTATCGATTTCTGTAAAGAAATCGGAGTGGAAATAATTTTGCCAAAAGACGTTGTTGTAGCCGATTCTTTCAGCAATGATGCCGATTTCCATACTGTGAAGACGGGGAAAATACCTTCCGACATGATGGGCTTGGACATAGGCAGTGAAACAGTTGAAGAATTTGCGGATGTGATTGCGAAGTCAAGGACGGTGCTTTGGAACGGGCCCATGGGTGTATTTGAAATGGAAAATTTTGCAAAAGGAACACTTGGGGTGGCAAACGCTTTGGCGGATTCAAATGCAACAACTATCATAGGAGGCGGAGACAGCGCTTCTGCAATACATAAATTCGGTTTGGAAAATAAAATGAGCCACATATCGACAGGAGGAGGGGCGTCGCTTAAGCTCTTTGAGGGCGGAGATCTGCCGGGAATCGAATGCATATCGGACAAGGGGGAATAATTATATGAGAAGGCCTTTGATAGCGGGAAATTGGAAGATGAACATGTCTACGCGGGAAGCAGAGGATTTTATCGATGAAATAAAAAAAGTTGCCAACAGCACAAGCGACGAGGTTCTTGTCTGTGTGCCCAGCATACACTTGGGACTGCTTTCATCAAAAGCTCTCGGAAGTGATTTGAATATTGGTGCCCAAACCATGCATGAGGAAGAAAAAGGTGCTTTTACAGGAGAAATTTCCGCTGACATGCTCAAAGATTATGGGATCACACATTGCATAATAGGTCATTCAGAAAGAAGAAAGTTCTTTAATGAAACGGATGTTTCGGTTAACCTTAAATTGAAAAGGGCTTTGGAAAAGGACATATTTCCTGTGGTTTGCGTTGGAGAAACGCTTGAGGAAAAGGAGGGTGGCCAGGCTGAGACCGTCATCAAAAGGCAAATCCTCGGAGCCTTCAACGACATACCGGGCAAGGACGCAGCAATCGTGGCTATTGCATATGAACCTGTTTGGGCAATAGGGACCGGAAGGACAGCTGAGCCCGGGGATGCCCAAAAGACAATAGGATACATAAGAGGATTGCTCTATGACAAATACGGAAAAGAAATTTCTGAAAAAATTAGAATACTTTATGGAGGAAGCGTCAAAGAATCCAACATAAAAACTATAATGGAACAGAAAGACATTGACGGAGTGCTAGTTGGCGGAGCGAGTCTTGACAAGGAGCATTTCAAGAAAATAATCGAGTATAAATAGGAGGTATTGACATGTTGTTCATAACTGAAATGACAGCAAGGGAAATATTGGACTCAAGGGGAAATCCGACTCTTGAAGTAGAGGTGTATTTGGAGGATGGAACCATGGGAAGGGCGGCTGTGCCTTCCGGAGCTTCGACAGGCGCTTATGAGGCAGTTGAATTGAGAGACGGCGATATGCAACGCTACATGGGGAAAGGAGTAAGAGGAGCAGTCGACCATGTGATGGAGGATCTGCGGCCCGAAATAATTGGGATGGATGCTCTCGAGCAGGTGGCAATAGACAAGCTGATGATTGACTTCGACGGAACAGAAAACAAAGGCAACATGGGAGCAAATGCGATACTGGGAGTTTCAATGGCTGTTGCCAAAGCTGCCTCGGCATCTTTGGGAGTTCCTTTCTATCAGTATATTGGAGGAGTCAACGCAAAAACATTGCCTGTTCCAATGATGAACATACTTAATGGCGGAAAGCATGCCGATAATAATGTGGACATACAGGAATTCATGATAATGCCTGTGGGCGCAGAGACATATAAGGAATGCCTGAGGATGGGCGTTGAAATATACCATAGTCTCAAAAAAGTTCTTAAATCGAAGGGACTAAGCACCTCGGTAGGCGACGAGGGCGGATTTGCGCCCAACCTTACTTCAAATGAGGAAGCTTTGAAGGTGATAATAGAAGCGGTGGAGGCGGCAGGATATGAGCCCGATAAAGACATTAAACTTGCGCTTGATGTGGCAGCCACTGAATTGTATGACGCAAAAGAGAAGCTTTACACTCTTGCCGGAGAAGGTCTTGCCAAAACAGCCGCCGACATGGTGGAATACTATGCGGAGCTTGTCGAAAAATACCCTATAATTTCGATAGAGGACGGTTTGGCTGAAGAGGACTGGGACGGCTGGAAGCTGATGACAAAAAGACTTGGCGAAAAAATCCAAATTGTTGGAGACGATCTCTTTGTTACAAACACAAAGCGCCTAAAGAGGGGGATAGAAGAAGGTTCTGCCAATTCAATACTTATCAAATTGAATCAGATAGGAACAATCACTGAAACGCTTGACGCAATAGAAATGGCAAAAAGGGCCGGATTCACTACCGTTGTATCTCATAGGTCCGGTGAAACCGAAGACCCTGTGATCGCCGATTTTGTAGTGGCTGTAAATGGAGGCCAAATAAAGACCGGAGCTCCTGCAAGGGTCGACAGGGTTGCCAAATACAATCAACTGCTAAGAATAGAAGAAACGCTTTCCGACGCCGCTGAATTTGCCGGAGAAGCAGCTTTTTACAATATCAAATAGTCAAAAGGCGGTGCCTTCAGATTGGAGTGCATCGCCTTAAGCTATAATACAAAGAATAAGTCTTATTTCATTGATTTATAAATTGCCCTATGATAGAATATCTTTGTTAATCAAGACGCAAGGAGGTGTAAAAGATAATGAGTACTGTATTCATGGTAATTCAAATTATTACAAGTATTATACTGATTGCGAGCATATTGCTGCAACCTGGAAAAAGTGCCGGACTTTCTGGAGCCATAGGTGGAGGAGCGGAGCAAATCTGGGGAAAACAAAAGGGCAGAGGGATTGAGGAAATCATGGCCAGAATAACAAAAATAGGAGCAATAGTTTTCATAATAAGCTCTCTGGCAATGGTTTACTTGCAATAATCAAAAAATAATATAATAAGGTTTAGGGAGGAAAAGATGGAATCACTAATTTACATCGTGCCGGTTGTAGGGGTGGCTGCGCTGCTTTTTGCATTGATGCTGGCAAACAAAATTAATAAAGTTGAAGTTGGAAATGAAAGAATGCAAGAAATATCTTCCTATATACAGGAAGGATCCATGGCTTTCTTGACAAGGGAGTACAAGTCGCTTGTTATTTTTGCCGCAGTGGTTTTTGTTGTTGTTGGCTTTGGAATTAACTGGCTTACGGCAATATGTTTCTTGTTTGGAGCTCTTTTTTCAGCTTTGGCTGGTTTCTTTGGCATGAAAGTGGCTACAAAAGCAAATGTTAGAACTGCCAATGCAGCTATGTCAGGCGGAATGAACAAGGCTCTTTCTGTTGCATTTTCCGGTGGAGCGGTAATGGGCATGTCTGTTGTAGGACTGGGCATTATCGGTGTCGGAATGGCATATATAGTCTTTGGAAAACCTGAAATAATAACCGGATTCGGGCTTGGAGCTTCTTCCATAGCACTGTTTGGACGTGTCGGCGGAGGAATTTATACAAAAGCTGCAGATGTTGGAGCCGACCTGGTTGGAAAAGTAGAAGCTGGAATTCCTGAGGACGACCCGAGAAACCCGGCTGTAATTGCTGACAATGTGGGAGACAATGTCGGTGACGTTGCTGGTATGGGCGCTGACCTTTTCGAATCGTATGTAGGATCTATAATAGCCGCCATAACTCTTGGCGTTTCTTCTAAAGCGGTAATTGATATGAGCATAGTTGACAAAGCTGGAGCATTGTTTCCTTTGGCCTTGGCTTCATTCGGAATCATAGCATCAATCATAGGAACACTTTTTGTAAAGGGGGACGAGAATTCAGATCCGCATAAAGCACTCAAAACGAGTACCTATGTAAGCGGAATTCTTGTACTCGCCGGGGCATTTTTCATGAGCAGGATGTTCTTCGGCAATCTAAAAGCTTTCTTTGCTATAGCTGCAGGATTGATAGTTGGGATTGTTATTGGACAATTGACAGAGATATATACTTCGGGCGACTACAATTCAGTCAAGAAGATTGCAATGCAGTCCGAAACCGGACCTGCAACAACAATTATAAGCGGTTTGGCAGTCGGAATGTTTTCGACAGCTGCGCCGATTATTGCAATCAGCGTTGGAATTCTCATAGCTTTTGAATTCATGGGACTTTACGGAATCGCCTTGGCGGCAGTCGGAATGCTTTCAACTGCAGGTGTAACTGTTGCAGTCGACGCTTATGGCCCGATTGCGGACAATGCTGGCGGAATTGCTGAAATGTGCGAGTTGCCAAAAGAAGTAAGAAAAATTACAGATAAGCTTGACGCAGTTGGAAATACAACAGCCGCCATAGGCAAGGGTTTTGCTATAGGTTCAGCTGCTCTTACAGCTTTGGCTTTGTTCGCATCCTATGCAACGGTGGCCGAGGTTACTGAAATAAGCATATTGGACCCTAGAGTCGTTGTAGGATTGTTTGTAGGCGGAATGCTTCCATTCCTTTTCTCGGCCATGACGATGGAATCCGTAGGAAAGGCAGCATTTGAAATGATTGAAGAAGTCAGACGCCAATTCAAGGAAATACCTGGAATAATGGAGGGAACCGCCAAACCCGAATACGCAAAATGCGTAGATATTTCCACAGCGGCGGCACTCAAGGAAATGCTTGTTCCCGGAATAATGGCTGTAGTTGCCCCGATAGCAATGGGCTTGCTTCTCGGACCGGAAGCTCTTGGAGGTCTTTTGGCCGGAGCACTTGTAACAGGAGTCCTGATGGCGATATTTATGGCCAATGCAGGCGGAGCTTGGGACAACGCGAAGAAATACATTGAAGAAGGAAATCATGGAGGAAAAGGAAGCGATCCCCATAAAGCTGCTGTTGTCGGCGATACGGTTGGAGACCCTTTCAAGGACACATCTGGACCTTCAATAAATATCCTTATAAAACTTATGACAATAGTTGCGCTTGTATTCGCACCGTTATTTGTAAAAATGGGCGGAATGCTGTTTTAGTATTGAATAAAAGAAATTAATTTAAACTCCCCTTCATAATGAAGGGGAGTTTTTGCAGTTCTAAGGTTTGATTAGACTGTTCAGATAATTGGCAAAAAAATAGAAAAACAGGTATAATGTAATGACAAATATAAACAAAGGATGTGATTGATATTTTAATCGAAAAAGATACAATTATACAATTGATGAGTGAAAAGGCATATAAACCGATGAAAGAAGATGAACTTGTAAAGACGTTTCAAGTCAAGGGAAAAAATATAGGAAAATTCATAGCATATTTGGATGAATTGGTTGAGGAAGGCCGAATTATCAAGACAAGGCATGACAAATACGCTTTGCCGGAAAAGCTGAATTTGGTTGTAGGCAAGCTGGACATGACTAAGAACGGATATGGATTCGTTGTTTCCAAGACCGAGAAAGAAGACATATTCATTCCTGCAAGCAAAATAAACGGAGCGATGAATGGAGATACTGTAATTGCGCGCGTAATAAACAAGGGTGCCTTCAATAAAAAGACGGAAGGTGAAATTGTAAAAATAAGCAAAAGGAATAATGAAGTCATAGTAGGAACTTTTGAGGAAAACAAGAATTTTGGATTTGTGGTTCCCGACGACAAAAAGATGAATACCGATGTTTTTATACCTAAGACAGAAGCCATGAATGCTAAGGCCGGGCATAAGGTTGTAGCTTCAATAACCGCATGGCCTGCCAAAGGAAGAAATCCGGAAGGTAAAATTATTGAAATCCTGGGAGACAAGGATGATATAGGAACCGACATACTTTCGATAATAAGGCGGCATCAGCTGCCTGAGGAATTTCCGCAAAAGGTGCTTGACGAGGCCGAAAGAATTGAGGAGACTGTAAGCGAATCTGAAATTGAGGGAAGAAGAGATCTTAGGAAAGAAAGAATTGTCACTATTGACGGTGCCGACGCAAAGGACCTTGACGATGCGGTTTCCATAAAAAAACTGGAAAACGGGAATTTTTTGTTGGGAGTCCACATAGCGGATGTTACGCATTATGTCGGCGAAGGCGCAAAGATGGACAAGGAAGCTCTTAAGAGGGCGACAAGCGTCTATCTTGCCGACAGGGTAATCCCCATGCTTCCAAAGAGGCTTTCAAACGGCATATGCAGCTTGAACCCCAAGGTCGACAGATTGACATTGTCTGTGGAAATGCAAATCGATAAAAAAGGTAAACTGGTCAAGTACGATATTTTCGAAAGCATAATTAATTCTTCCGAGAGAATGACATACAAAGATGTTTCTGCTTTGCTTGAAAATGAAAAGAGTCCCGAGCTTGAAAAATATGAATACATCAGGGACATGTTTGAAGATATGAGAGACCTCAGTGCCATAATTCGTAAAAACCGTGAAGAAAGAGGAGCTATAGACTTCGATTTGCCGGAGGCAAAAGTTATTCTGAACGAGGAGCGCGAAGCAGTGGATGTAGTCGTAGAGGAAAGAACTGTCTCCCATAAAATAATTGAAGACTTTATGCTGATGTGCAATGAAACCGTTGCAGAGCATATGTTTTGGCTCAAGATTCCTTTTGTATACAGGGTCCATGAAATGCCTGACTTAGAGAAGCTTGAGAATTTCAACAGTTTGGTCCACAACCTTGGATATCACATTAAAGGGATTGGAACAGAGGTGCATCCTAAATCGCTGAGAGACTTGCTTGAAAAAGTCAAAGGCCACAAAGAGGAGCTGTTTGTTCATACATTGATGCTGCGGTCTCTGAAGCAAGCCCGCTATTCCGAGGACAACCTTGGACATTTTGGTTTGGCGGCAAAGTACTACACTCACTTCACATCGCCAATCAGAAGATACCCGGATTTGCAGATACACAGAATAATAAAGGAATACATCAAAGGAGGCATTAAGGAAGGGCGTAAAAAAGCCTTGTCTGCAATAGTCAAAAATACTTCGGAAAGGTCTTCTGAGAGGGAAAGAATAGCAATGGAGGCTGAAAGGGATACCGACGACCTCAAGAAGGCGGAATACATGAGCCACCACGTGGGAGATGTTTTTGACGGAATAATAACTTCTGTCACTTCCTTCGGATTTTTTGTGCAATTGCCGAATACCATAGAGGGTTTGGTGAGGGTGGCATCGCTGGATGACGATTATTACAACTATGACGGAGACAACATGATGTTTACAGGGGAAAGGACAGGCAAAAGATACAGGCTTGGAGACGATGTACGAGTCCTTTTAATTAGAGTGGACGTTCCCCAGGGGGAAATAGACTTCGAGCTTGAGGAATTGAAATAAAGCTTAAAAAGTGGTAAAATAGTATTGAGCCTCCCGGACAGCTTCCGGGAGGTCTTGATTGAATACAAATGACAAGGAGCATGCAATGAAAAAGAAATTTGCTGTCATAGGGGCGATTTTGGAAAGACCCAGAGAAACCCAACACATATTCAACGACAATGTCGCTGAATACAAGGGAATCATAAAGGGACGAATGGGGATACCCTATGAAGACCTTGGCGTTTCAGTCATATCAATCATAGTATTTGGAACAATGGACGAAATAAACGGATTGACAGGCAAACTTGGCAACATCAAGGGAATAAGCGTCAAGACATCGATTTCAAAAAAAGATTTCGAAAATGAAGTGTAAAAGAAGCATAGCGTATACAAGTGCGGAAGCAGGTGGACCATGAATGAAATGAAGGTTTTGGCAAACAACAGAAAAGCAAGGCATGATTATTTCATTGAGGAAACCTACGAAGCAGGAATGGTTTTAAAAGGCACGGAGGTCAAATCGATACGTATGGGAAGAATAAACCTTAAGGAAGGCTATGCCGAGATTCAAGGCGGCGAGATTTATCTTTTAGGTGTTCATGTCAGCCCGTATGAAAAAGGAAACATATTCAATACCGATCCTTTGAGGCCAAAAAAATTGCTTTTGAATAAAAGGGAAATAAGAAAACTTACTGGGTACACAACTCAAAAGGGATTAACACTAGTACCGCTTAGAATATATTTGAATGAAAAGGGACTAGTTAAGATTGAACTTGGCGTAGGGAGAGGGAAAAAGCTCTATGACAAGAGGCAAACAATTGCCAAGAAGGATGCAGAAAGAAGAATGCAGAAAGAAATGCGAAAATCCCAAAGGGGAGAATGACGCGGGGGCGTACAGGTTTCGACGGGGGTATGGAGCATTGAATAGCGAGCTGTGGTTTGCCTTGGGCCACATAAAAAAACACGGCAAAAAATATAAACGCAGATAATAAATACGCTTTAGCCGCGTAATGCGGCTCATCCTGCTGTAGCCTACCCGCCGCCGCAGTTATAGGATGTCGATATGCGGGGATCCGGCTTGAGGGGTGTCTCGACTTCTTGCTGAAACAATTGGGACTGGCCGATGGAGCAGCTTGTCATTGAGCGGCTTCGGAAGCGAGAAATAAATCAATGACTGCGCTCGGAGAATTTTAATGTAAAGTGCTTTCGGACGCGGGTTCGATTCCCGCCGCCTCCACCAAAAAACCATGGTATCAAACGAGGAAAAACCACTCAATTGAGTGGTTTTTTTATATGCGCCAGGAGTTTCAACAAAATGACGGAATCAAAAATTCTTTTTAACTTGTATTTGAATATAGGGTTTCTTTTAAACTTTGGGTATTAGTAGGCATAGGGAAGTCGTCCTTAAGCTTTTTAGTTTCATCGGATGATTAACTCATACACGGATTTGAGTGACTTCTCTAAATTTTATTCACAGGGACTATTTTATGAGATAGGAGCCATATATGAAGGATTCAAATATTATTGAAGGCACACTTGAAGAATTAATAGCGGAGATTGCTTTATATGTAAAATCAATTTTCAATGAATCAGTAAAAAAGAGAGGCGAATTTAGAATTGCATTGTCAGGAGGGTCTTCGATGGATGTCTTTGCAAAAGCTTTTCTAAACAAGGATGCCATGAGTTCAATGGACTGGTCGAAATGGCAGGTGTTTTGGGCAGATGAACGTTGGCTGGCACCAACAAATGAGGATAGCAATTATTTTAGATCAAAATCTGTTTTTCTGGACTATGCAGGAATTCCAAGCAAACAGATCCATCCATATGAAACGACCCTAAAGCCCCCTGATTCTGCCTTGGCATATGAAGAAGAAATTAGAAATATTTTTGGGTCTAATTTAGACGAAATACCAAGATTTGATTTAATTGTACTTGGCATAGGAGAAGATGGTCACACGGCTTCATTATTCCCAAATCATCCAATCCTTGAAGAAAAGGAACGGTTGGTTTCATATCTTGTGGATTCCCCTAAACCGCCACTTGTGCGTATGACATTTTCTCTTCCTTTAATCAACAATGCCCACCACATAGCTTTTGTGGCATCCGGTTCTGAAAAAAAGATGATATTAAAGGAGCTTGTAAAAAACAATCTGCCAATCAATTTGCCTGCCAAAATGGTTTCTTTAAACGACGGTGAAATAAAATGGTTTCTCTATTATTAAACTCATTATTTCTATTAAAAAAATTCTTATTTATTGAAATACGAAAACCATATGTGGAAATAACGTATTAGGACTATTGCAAAAGGAGGAAAAAATGAAAATTGGATTGATAGGACTTGGGAAAATGGGTTACAATCTTGCGCTTAATATGAGAGAACATGGACATGATGTCATTGCTTATAACAGAAGCGATGATAAAACACGTAGTATCGAAAAAGAAGGAGTCAAGGGAGCCTATAGTATCAAAGATCTTTGTCTGTCATTTGAAGCACAACGCATTATATGGATGATGGTCCCATCCGGTGAAACCGTGGACAATATGATAGATGAGTTGCTGGAATTTCTTAGACCTGGAGACATCCTCATAGATGGTGGCAACTCCTTTTATAAAGATACGCTTAGGCGATCGGAAAAACTGGAGGCGGTGGGGATTCACTACATTGATGTTGGTACAAGCGGTGGAATTGAAGGAGCAAGGAATGGGGCATGCCTGATGGTTGGTGGTCAAGCGGACGCAATAGGCAATGTGGGTTCTATTTTTGAAGATATATCTGTAGCAAACGGATATTGTTATACAGGGAAACCTGGCAGCGGACATTATGTAAAAATGGTTCATAATGCCATTGAATACGGAATGATGCAATCCATAGGGGAGGGTTTTGAATTGTTGAGTGTTTCTCCATATGATATAAACTTCGAAGATGTGGCCAAGGTTTGGAGCAATGGTTCGATAATTGAAGGCCTTTTGATGAGAAGTATATTGAGCGCATTTGAAAAGAGCGGAAAATTGGAAGAAATTCAAGGAGTCGTAGATGCATCGGGAGAAGGACAATGGGCGGTAGAAGAAGCCTTGAGACTGAAAGTGTCCATGCCGGTTGTTTCCATTGCATTGTTTGCCCGGTTTAAGTCAGTGGACAAGGAAAAATTTTCGGAGAGAGCAGTTGCAGCTATGAGGAAGGAATTTGGTGGTCATGCTACCTACAAAAAGGGGTGACCTCATGAAAAACAATCTATTTGTCATTTTCGGTGCAACAGGAAACTTAACCTACAAGAAGCTTCTTCCTGCATTGTATCAGCTCATTTCTAACAATTCATTTTCTAAAGACACAAAAATAGTATGCATAGGCAGAAGAAGTTTTACTACTCAATCTTTCATTGATGATGCCGTAAAGAAGGTAACTGAAAAGATTGACTGGGACTCCTTCAAGGATAATCTATTTTATTATCAGATGGATATTGAATCAATGCCCGACTACAGCAAACTTAAAACATATATAGAATTCAACTGTCATTTCAATAATGCAAACACAATATTCTACTTAGCTACCTCCCCGGAGTTTTTTCCAACAATTGCAAAGGGCATAAATAAAGGCAAATTGGTAGTTGCGGGAGACCAAAATGTAAGGGTTGTATTTGAAAAACCATTTGGTGAAAATCTTGACACAGCCAAAAAGTACAATCAAATTCTCAAACAATACTTTGACGAAAGTCAAATTTACCGAATTGACCATTACTTGGGCAAGGAAATGATCCAGAATATTTTAGTGGTTCGCTTTTCGAATAAAATATTTGAAGATATTTGGAGCAACAAAGGGATAAAGAGCATATCAATTTCAGCGAAGGAAACAGAGGGGATCATGGGTCGCGGTGGCTACTATGACAAAGCGGGAGCATTAAGGGATATGGTTCAAAGCCATTTAATGCAAATGTTGAGCCTGGTAGCAATGGAACCACCCGAGAGCTTTCAAACAGATGATATTCGCGAAAAAAAGGTTGAGCTAATACGAAAACTAAAAATAGACTTTCAATCAGAAAATATACTTGCAGGACAATACAAAGGCTACAAAAGCGAAAGAAATGTTGATTCAAATTCAAATACTGAGACCTTTGTCTTCCTGAAGACAGAAATTGATACAGAAAGATGGAAAGGCGTACCCTTTTACTTAATTACAGGCAAGCGTCTGGATGAGAAAAAATCCGAGATAAATATTGAGTTTCTTGAAAACAGTCATAGACACAAGCAGTGGACCGAGGAAAGCATCCCAGCCAATCGCCTGATTATAAGAGTAGACCCTGAAGACGGCATAACATTTCAAATCAATACAAAACATCCGGGATTAACCCTTGATGTCAGGCCGACAATACTTGACTACTGCCACAAATGCCAGGCAATAGGAAATTTACCTGAGGCCTACGAAAAGCTGCTTATGGACATCGCAAAGGGAGATTCAACACTTTTTCCCAGGTGGGATGAAATTGAAAATTCGTGGCAATTCATAGACCGGATAAAGTCTTATTTGAATAATTCAATTCCTGTTGAATACAATGGCTTTGAAGATTTGAAAAAAATAATTAAAGTGCTTTAAGAATTTTTAGGGGGATTTAATTTGGATTCCAATTCAAATAAACGAAATTGCAATTCAGCCGATACCATTAAATTCAATCAAGCAAATAATTCGGCAATGAAACAATTGAGTTTAAAGATTCATATAAGATCATGATTTCATCTTTCAAGGCCCTTATGTTATAGTAATGACTGAAAAGGAGGGGATTCTGATGATATATATATTCGGGCATAGAAATCCCGATACAGACTCAATCTGTTCGGCCATTGCATTGTCTAGGCTTAAAAACAGGCTGGGAATGGAAACAAAAGCGTGCGTGCTTGAAACAATAAACAAGGAAGCGGAATATATTTTGAAAAGGTTCAGCGTTGAGCGTCCGGAAATAATTGATGACATAAAAATGGAAGTAAAGGATTTGGCTTATGAGGACATTCCATTTGTAGGTCCGGAATCGTCCATATTGCAGGCGTTTGAGACAATGGAAAAAGAGAAGGTTAAAATACTTCCGGTGTGCGATGAAAATTTAACTCTGCTTGGCATAATCACAATGAAGGACATAGCGATGGGTCTTATACAAAACGACGAAAGACGACTAAGGACCCATATGAAGAACATAGTGGACGACTTGGACGGCAAAATACTTGTAGGAAAGATGGAAGAGGTTGACGGGCAAATAATAGTCATGGCGTTTTATCATAAGACACTTGAGAAAAACACAATGCTCGATTCAGGGTGGATAAGCATTGTGGGAGACAATTATGAAAACATAGAATTCTGCATACGGTCAGGGGTTCAGCTTGTAGTGGTTACGGGAAGCCATGAAATACCGGCCGGTTTGTTGAAACTGGCTGAAAGAATGGGTGTCCCGATAATGTCGGTATTGCCCGACACCTACATGACATCGAAAAAAATCAATCAATGCACATATGTTTCATCCATAATGCGGAAAGATGAAATTTGCGCTCTCAAGGAGTATGAATATCTTGAGGATGTATATAAGAGGATGGGCGAGAACCGCCACTCGTATTATCCCATAATAGACAACAATGACAGATATATCGGTTTTATAGGCAGAAACCAGCTCTTGAATCCCAAGAAGAAGCAAGTCATAATGGTCGACCACAATGAATACTCCCAAAGCGCGCCTGGAATAGAGGAGGCTGAAATACTTGAAGTTGTCGACCATCACAAAATTGGAGACATAAGGACCAACTTGCCAATTTCATTCAGAAACATGCCGGTAGGGAGCACATGCACAATAATATATAGGATGTACGGCGAGTTTGGATTAAAGCCCGAGGGGGATGTGGCGGGACTTTTACTTTCTGGAATAATATCCGACACATTGAATTTTAAGTCGCCGACAACGACACCTGTCGATGTGGATGCGGCAAAGAAACTTAACAAAGTGCTCAAACTCGACATGGACAGATATGCGCAAGAGATGTTCAAGGTCGGGACTTCACTTGAAGGTCTTCCGATGGAAACAATTTTCTACCGCGATTTCAAAACCTTTGAAATTGGAAATAAAACTTCGGGAATAAGCCAGGTCATAACAATGGACATAGATAGTATTGAGCTTCGGCGTCAAGAAATGATCGGATTCATAAAGAAGGAACATGAAGCCAACGGATACTTGACAACCTTGATGGTAATTACAGATATTATAAAAGAGGGATCTACGATTCTTTATGAGACCGAAGTCGAAGGGCTTATTGGAAAAGCGTTCGGTATACCCGAAAAGCAGGGGATGTTTGTGCAGGGCGTAATTTCGCGCAAGAAGCAGGTTGTTCCCAAATTGATGGAAGCGCTCAATAGAATGGGCAGATATTAAAAAGAATAATTTGCACACGGCAACATTAAAGTGTATAATTCAAGAGTTGACTATAATATAGGGAAAAAAGGATGGAAAAGATGAAGCAAAAGATTATAAATATAGCTGTGATAGCCCATGTTGATGCAGGAAAATCCACTCTTGTGGACGGCCTCCTCAAGCAGAGCAATGTTTTCAGGGACAACGAGGAAGTCAGAGACTGCATAATGGACAGCAACGACCTCGAACGCGAGAGAGGCATCACAATTTACTCAAAAAATTGCGCCATAGAACACGAAGGCGTTAAAATCAATATCGTGGATACTCCGGGACATGCCGATTTTTCATCGGAAGTCGAGAGGATAATGAAAACCGTCGATACGGCCATATTGCTTGTCGATTCAAGCGAGGGTCCCATGCCGCAGACGCGTTTTGTTTTAAAAAAGGCATTGGAGCACGGCCTTAAACCGATTTTATTCATAAACAAGATAGATAAAAAGGACCAAAGGGCGGAGGAAGTAGTAGACATGACCTTCGATCTTTTTGCCGACCTTGGAGCCAATGACGAACAGCTTGACTTTCCCATTGTCTACGGCGTTGCAAGAGAAGGCATAGCAAAAAGGGAAATGCAAGACGAGAGCGACAATCTGAATCCGCTGTTTGATCTTATACAAGAGCATGTCAAGGCTTATCCCGACAGAGACGCCGAGCCGCTCCAGCTTCAGATTTCATCGCTTGACTATGACGATTACGTAGGCCGTCTTGGAATCGGTCGAGTTAAAAAAGGGGCAATAAAAAAAGGACAGACTGTATCGGTTGCAAAAAGGGATGGAAGCGTCAAACAAGAAAAGATAGCAAATTTGTATATAAACGAAGGACTCAAGCGGGTTGAGGCACAAGAGGCAGGAAGCGGCGAAATCGTAATATTGTCAGGGATATCGGATATTTCAATAGGGGAAACAATTTGTCTTCAGGGAGAGGTGGAAGCACTCGAGATGATAGAAATCGAAGAACCTACACTGGCGATGAACTTTTATGTAAACGACTCTCCATTCGCGGGCCAAAGCGGCAAATACCTCACATCCAGGCATCTAAAGGCAAGGCTCGAAAGAGAGCTTGAAGTTAATGTGGGACTAAGGGTGGAGGAACTTGAAGGCAAGGACGGATTCATAGTATCAGGAAGGGGAGAGCTTCACCTTTCCATACTTCTTGAGAACATGAGAAGGGAAAAATATGAGATGTCGGTTTCAAAACCGGAGGTTCTCATGAGGAACATAGACGGAGTACGCTGCGAGCCTGTCGAAAAGGTCATGGCTACAATGCCTGAAAGCTACAGCGGAACAGTCATTTCAAAGCTCAACGAGCGCAAGGGCGTAATGAATGCCATGAACACCGAAAACGGTTATGTAAAAGTTGAGTTCGCCGTTCCCACGAGGGGCCTTCTCGGCTTTAGAAGCGAATTCATAAATGACACAAGGGGAGAAGGGACACTGATCCGCTCCTTCCAGGATTACCAGCCTTATTTCGGCGAAATCCCCGGGAGAAAGAACGGAGTCCTCGTTGCCCAGCTCAGGGGTGCTACAATGGCCTATTCGCTTTTCAACCTCGGGAAAAGAGCTACCATATTCGTTGAGCCTGCGACAGAGGTTTACGAAGGAATGATAATAGGCATGAACAGCCGTCAAGACGACATGGTAGTGAATCCCTGCAAGAACAAGAAACTTACAAACACAAGGGCATCGGGTAGCGACGATGCAGTAAAGCTTCAAAATCCAAAAAAATTCACACTGGAAGAGGCACTTGAATTCATAGAGATAGACGAACTTGTAGAAATAACTCCGGACGCCCTGAGATTAAGGAAGAAAATCCTTAACGCCAACGACAGGATGAAAGCGGGAAAAAGTCCAAAGACAATATAATATAAAGCATATTGGAAATACGGAAGCCTTCGCATAATGCGAAGGCTTTTTTGTACATTTACAATTAAAATGGTATAATAACAATATATGGAATATATCCACAATATATGGTTTGTCCGAATGTTCAGTAAACTATATCTTGGATGATCTTATATCGAGTAAATTTATTCATAAATATTTGTTTTCAGAATGTAATAATATCGTTTTTTTTAAAATATTATGGATATAAATACTGATATATAGATTTGCATGCGTTAATTTAGTCGATTCTCACAAAGAAGGAATCGACTTTTTATAAACAATCAAACAAATCTAAAGGAGGAAGAAAAATGTTTAACAGAATCATGGACTCATTGAAAAGAGCTTTTAGAAACGAGAAAGGACAGGGAATGGTCGAGTACATACTGTTGGTTTTATTGATTGCTATAGTTGCTTTTGGTGCATTTAAATTATTGGGGGAAGAGGTGGAAAATAGGGCGAATGAAGCTACAACTAAATTGAATTCGGTTTCCTCGTGTTTTTACATGGCAAAATAGCATTTTTGTTGAGGCAGGCTTGCAATAAATGCGGGCCTGCCGCGGCATATTTTCAATTGATGGAATTTGATTTTAACAAGAAAAGCAAATAATTATTGATATAGTAAAAATTCAAAA